>Ga0206851_1058_pt1 | contig 34819 bp, 29 predicted proteins | sample Alteio_BWOrgCont_13_FD_152904 | JGI IMG/M metagenome (GOLD analysis project Ga0206851, IMG submission 152904) | Enriched cells from forest soil in Barre Woods Harvard Forest LTER site, Petersham, Massachusetts, United States -... | ecosystem: Environmental > Terrestrial > Soil > Temperate forest >... | reverse complement strand
AAAGCTTCAAGGAAGCTGCCTGGAAGATGATTGTAGCGATATTCCCATATGCGAACGAGCAAAGACAGACCCACAACGAAGCGGATGGGTTCCTTTGTGTAGCGGTTAACGAGAGCGGTCATGCCGTAGAGCTCCCTGTCGCGAAACAAAATGACGTCACCGCAATTCGCATGCAGCGCATCAATCCGTGCCAGCAGGTCAGAGATTCCCGGAGGAGGATCTGCTTCTCCAAGCGGCATCGCAGAAAAGCAAAAGAAACCAACAGGCGCGGGATCCTTTTCAGCTAATTCTCCGCGGAGTTGTTGGATCCCGGAGGCCAACAGTTGATTGTGAATGGCCGCATGCGCGGGATCTACGTGTTCAAACGACCCTGGCGCAAGCACGGTAGCTTTCTTGTGGAGGACTTCGATGGGTGGCACGGGCGCCCCACTGCACGGAAAACAGACGCCTTCAGCGAGGCCCGCGCGCACCAGCTGAATCAGAATCTTGCGCTGGTCCCATCCTTCGAAGGCGGCCCCTCGCACTTCTGCAAAGTCAATCTCAATACGCTTCTCAACATCCTGAGCAACATTCTCGAAGAAGGATTCCTTCGTCTCCAATTGAAAGAAGACAGCATAGATAAGGTTCACCCCCAGGATGCCGACAGCCTCCTGCTCGAGGGGGTTAGAGGGATCCCGCAGGTTAATGTGGAGAACGATTTCGTTCGGCTCGCCGCCAGGTTGTAACTGGAACCGCAGGCCGACCCAACCGTGAGGCTCATTGGTTCCGGCATAATTGCGTGCAGAGATGGTATCCACAAAGGAGAAGAAGCGAGTGCTCGATCCTCGGCTCTTGGCTAACTGGTTGTCGAGTTGGGCCCATTCGCTGTTCAGCATGGCTTCGAGGCGTTCTTTGGAAACGTAACGTGCACCAGAACCATACAAATCGTCGCTGACTTCTTTGTCATACGCGGAGATTGATTTGGCAACGGTCCCGGACGCTCCTCCAACAACCAGGAACCAACGCACAACCTCCTGCCCGGCTCCGATTTCAGCGAAGGATCCATAACTGGTCGGATCAAGATTGATGTGAAGCGCTTTCTGATGAGCATTGAGCTTCTCATCGGATGCCATAGAACGTCCTCCTTATTGCAATTGCATGAATGATTGCCGAGTTCACCGTCGGCTGCAAGCTATCTCGCGAATGTCAACAGCTTGCCCCATCGGCCACCCAACGGGGGCAAATTCCTTCATCGCAAGGTCCCGCTGTGCCATGGACCGACCAGCAATCAAACTGAGCTCGGAACGTTCGATGCAGAGAAATCCAGAAAGGTGCCGACTGAATTCCGTTGCGGCCCCATCACATCACGTCTCCTGCGCAGGCCCTTCATGGTTCGGATCGCGGTATATCCGTCAGCGAAATGCTTCACCTTCAAAGTCTGGGATATCCTGCCTCAATCGGAGACCGGAAGAACAATGCGCAAATCCACCGTCGTAACCGTCACCCTCGAAACCGTCCTACAGGCAGGCCTGACCCTACCCGGCGTCGAGCGGAGCACCACCTTCGGCGCTCCGGCCCTCAAAGTGGGTGGCAAGCTCATGGCCTGCGTTCCCACCCATAAATCCGCCGAGCCCAACTCCTTCCTCTTCCGCATGGACCGCCGTGAGCGCGCCCCGATGATCGCCGAGTTACCCATCCTCTACTACGCCCCGCCGCACTATCAGGACTACGACGCCGTCCTCGTCCGCCTCGATCAACTCAACCCCGAACTCCTCCGCGATCTCCTCGTCATGGCCCACAACTTCGTCACCCGCAAGCGTGAAAAGTAACAATGAAGCCCCGGCGTGTGCCGCCGGTCCTCAGCCGTCACGCCCAGCCAGCGATCTCCATCTCGCGCAATCCCGCCAGCCGCGTCCGCTCCAGGTCATCGCGGTAAAACATGTTGAACGTGTCGAACGGAATCAGACGCTTGCCGTCGGGATGCGCAATGTGAATGCAGCTCTTCTTCACGCTGCGCACGTCAAACGCTTCCGCGTCGATGAATTGCACAATCAGCACCCGGAACAAATTCGCGTAGCCGAGATCTTTGGGAATCAGAACCTTTGGCAAACAGCACAGCAATTCGCGCAGAGTGCTCGCCTGCGAGCTCGGCGAATGGTTCGTCGCAAACAGTTTGAACAAGTGCTCGCGCAGCCCGGGTTCCTGCTCGTAAACGATCGTGTTTTTCGCTCCATCAATCAGCACTTCCGGAGGCACCATGCCGGTGAGCGGCACCACCTCCGATCCAATCTTCAGGGCATACGCCATCGCCAGCGCATCCGGATGACACGGCACCGGAATCAGATCCTCCGGCCGAAACACGCTGGTCTGTTCCAAAATGCGCCGCCGCACCTCAGTCAGCGTCAGCCGATGCTGCTTCGCCTCAAATCCCTGCACGCGCCCCGCTTGCTGCACAGGCTGAAATGTCACGCCGCGCACCGATGGCTGCTGCAACGCAAAATCGACAATCTTTCCCAGCTCATCATCGTTCACGCCGCGTTCCACCGTCACCACCAGCGTCGTCGAAATGCCCAAACGGTTCAGCCGCTCCAGGGCCTTCTCGCGCACCGCCCGCAAATCGGCGCCTCGCAACTGCATCAGCGGCTCGCACCGCAGCGAATCAAATTGCAAATAAAGCTCGAACTGCGGCATAAATTCCACCAACTGCTGCACAAAGTCCTCATCCTGCGCAATGCGGATTCCGTTGGTGTTCACCATCAGGTGCCGAATCGGCCGTTCCTTGCACATTGCCAGGATCCGAAAGAATTCCGGATGCAGCGTCGGCTCGCCACCGGAAATCTGCACCACATCCGGCTCTTTCTCGTTGCGCACCACGCAGTCCAGCATCGCCTCAATCTGTTGGAGCGTGCGAAATTCCGTCCGATGCTGTCCGCTGCCCGCATAACAAATCGGACACGTCAGATTGCACGCGTCGCAAATCTCCACCAGCGTCAGGCAGCTGTGTTGCTCGTGATCCGGACACAACCCGCAGTCGTAAGGACAACCATATTTCACCGGCGTGTTGTAGACCATGGGCTGCTCCGGCGTCTTGATGAACACCTCGCGCGAACGCCGATAGTAGTCCACATCGTCGGCCACCAGAACGCGTGCGTGCCCATGCTGCGGACATCAAAGCACCATCACGACCGTTTCGATGATTCCGAGCATGAAGAGGCTGGCGACCCGATTGCCGTCAACCATTGTCAGTCCGCACAGCGAGAGCGATACTCCGAACACAATTGCCAGGATCGTGACAACCTTCGCAAAATTGATTCGATTAAGCATCAGCGTGCTCGTAACTTTCCGCACGATGCGGACGCAGATCTTTAGCCCACAGAAGTCCCAGCGCCGCCAGTGCAACCACGCACACCCACTGAATCAAATTCATGCCGCCCACCAAAGGCTGCGGCTTCAGAAAATCAATCGCCACACGCCACGCCAGATAGCTCGCCATAAAAATCCGGAACCGCACACCTTCCGCCAGATTCCAGTTCCGGCTCAGCAACCAGCCCAGCAGCGCGAGAAAAAGAATCTCGTAAATCTGCACGGGATGACGCCCAATGCCATCGCCAAAATCGACAGCCCATGACGCCTATCCAGCCACCCAGCAGCCCACCCACAATGGTCTTGCCGCCATGCGCTAACACGAGAGCCATCAGTTGGCCAGACCGGCTGGCCGCGAGCACCGCAGGCCATTGTTCCGCCACCCCCAGCACGCGACAACCGACGAGCGCCCCCAGCGCCGCCGCCGCAATCACCGACCAGCGTTCCGCGTCCGCCAGTGCATCGCCTTCCCGTTTTCGCGCGCGTCGATACGCCGCATAGGCAGACACGTATCCCAGCACCTCAAACACCGGGTGCCACGCCGCATGGGACCCAACGGGAATCATGGCGGGAGTGTAGCCCCTCGCCCCCCGCCGCTTACTTCAGATAAGCCCGCACCAATTCGATCAAATCCTCCGCCAGCTCCGTTGAATCGGTCTTCTCTTTCTCTGGCGACAGCATGTGCAGACGGATGTGGTCTTCCAGCACTTCGGCCATCAGGCTGTTGATGCCGCCGCGAATATTCGCCAGCAGCATCAGCACATCTGCGCAATTCTCATCGCCGCTCAGCGACCGTTCAATCGCATCCACCTGTCCGCGAATCCGCCGCACCCGCGCAATCAGCTTTTGCTTCTCCCTCGACTCAGACGCCATCTCCATCCCCTTCTTTATGATCTCTTTACTTGACTATATCCCACCGGGGTATGGTATACGTAAATCGACGACGGTTTGGCCATGTCGAAAGGCCGTCACAAAAAACTCTATGCGAACCGAAACCGCGTTCGACCCTCCACGATGCTCTGCCTCCGGACGCAACGATCGCGTTCCGGAAACTCAGCACTGGAAGGGTTTCCTGCGCCGCCTCGGCGAGTTCCGCGCTTAGCCTCGACTGGCCGCTTGCTCGCTCTCGACGGTGCATAACCCCGATGAGTGGGTGAGCAGTATCCGCCGGGGGTGCCGGCGGCTCTACCCACCCTGCTGAACCATTAAATCGGCAACAGGCGCTCCATAGCGACCACTCGATCGGTCGTTGTCTGGCCGCAACTGCGCCCGTGTGCCGAAAGGAGGTTGTTATGACCAGAGCGGTTGTCGTTCTGCCCCGTCGTCAGGCGTCCGCGATTCCTGATCGCGTCAATTTGCGCAATTTCCGTTCCACCGCCTTGTCCTGCAGGTGGATTGAGACGGGAAATCCGGCTCAGCCACTTGCCTGCGTCTGGATCGATCGTGACCTGCGGATCGCCAAAGACCGTTTCGATTCCCTGACTTCGACCGGCTCTGCCGACCCTCCACTGTCCTGGTTGCCAGCTCATCACCGCGGAATGCGTGAAGCATGGACGCTCCCGTGCTCCGCGGATGCCCGGCAACTGGTCTCCCGTTGCGCCTAATCCAGCACACTCGGAGCGAATATGAACCCGATCGAAAACACTCTCGACCTCTCAACGACGACCCATGTTGCCGCGCGTGAACCTGGCATTGTGGTGCACAGACGGTGGCAGAGCAGCCTGCTCACCTTCCTGATGGTTTTTGGCCCCGGGTTGATCGTCATGGAGGCCGACAACGACGCGGGAGCCGTCTCCACCTATATGCAGGCCGGAGGCCAGTACGGCCTCCATCTTCTCTGGACTCTGATCGTCCTCTTACCCATCTGTTACTTCGTCCAGGAAATGGTGGCCCGGCTCGGTATCGCCACCGGCAAAGGCCACGCGGCGATGATCTACGAGCGCTTCGGCAAGTGGTGGGGACGCTTTTCGCTCATCGATCTGTTGCTCGTCAATTTCCTCACACTCATCACCGAATTCGCCGCCATCTCGCTGGCGTTGAGCGCGATGGGCATCAGCCCCTTCATCTCCGTCCCGGTTGCGGCGCTCGGTCTCACGCTGATGGTTGTCTCAGGAAGTTATCTTCGCTGGGAGCGTATCGTCATTCTCCTCTGTTTGCTGGATCTTACCTGGTTTGGGCTGGCATTCGTAGTGCATCCGGAATGGGCGAACGTAGCGCGCAATACGGCGATGCCCACCCTGCCTCACGGCGGTATCACCAGCAGCCTCATTTTTCTCATCATCGCCATTGTCGGCACCACCATCGCTCCCTGGCAGCTCTTCTTTCAACAGAGTTGCGTCGCCGAAAAACGCCTCCGCTTCTCCGACTTGAAATGGGCCCGCGTCGACACGCTGATCGGCGCCATCTTCACGGTCCTGGTGGCCGGCGCCATGATGCTGGTCGGCAACTTTGGATTCCAGCACCGGATCGTCTTTGAGGACCCCGCACAGTTGGCCCTCGCTGTCGGCCCCATGGCCAGGCACTTCGTCCGTAATGGCGTGCTCCTTCTCATGGTCAACGCTGCCGTGCTTGGCACCACCGCCATTTCACTTGCCAGCGCATGGGCTTATGGCGAGGTAAAGGGCTGGGAACACTCTCTGCACCGGAAATTGTGGGAAGCTCCCGGATTTTATGCGACCTATATCACCTGTGTGGCCGCAGCTGCAGCCTTTGTGCTTATCCCGCATGTCCCTCTGCAATTGGTGATCGTCAGTGTTCAGGTCTTTGCCGGTCTAATACTTCCCTCGGCGATTATCTTTCTCCAACTCCTGCTCAACGATCGCCAGCTGCTCGGCGACCGCTGGGTCAATCGGCCGTGGAACAACGCCATAAACTGGACCATTATTGCGATTCTCTTTGCCCTTTCCCTGCTTCTGGCCGCGCAGGTCATGCTTCCTAAATTATTCACGCAATGATTACGAGGTGATCCATCGCAACCATGCACAATTCTTTACAGTCACAAAATTTTCTTGTGATCCACCCGCTGAGCGATGTTCCCGAGCCAAAATGCTCGAGCGAAGGGCTCGGACTCATCGCCATGACTCCGGCGATCCGTATTTCTCTCACCGTTCTTCGGGCTTATTTGATCGCGATGACACTGATGCTCGGCTATCACGTACTCGATCTTGCCGGAGTCGTTCGCGGATGGTGACAATGAAAGCAAAACATCATCATGATTGTGTGCCGGAAACGGCTTCGTCCGGAATGTCCCGCCTGTCCCGGGGGCTTCTCGGGGGTACCCGCGTGCGCACTCTGATCGCGCTCCCGGTCCTGTTGGCGGCTGCGGCCAGCCCTCGCCCGGCGCGTGCGCAAGCTGCCGCGCTCCCGGATGCACCCTTGCCGGTCCTGCACGCCAGCGTCGCGGTCCCTGCGCCCAGGTGGTCGGCCTCTGTCCAACAGGCCGCGTCACAATCCGCTCCCCAGCCGCCTGCCGCGCCGACTGAGCAACCGGCTCCGGATCCAGTCATCACCATGCTCCCGCACACCCTGTCAGGGCCGTACTGGATTTCCGGCCAGGTCAATGTAATCTTTCAGGCCAATCCCGGATTCCATTCGCCCTATCACGGGCCAAACAGCTTTCACAACGCCCCTGAATATAAAACCTCAATGCTCGGTACGCTGTTCACCGGGTATCAACCGCACCGCAATCTGCGCTATAACACCGACTTCATTGCCGACTTTGAAAGTGCTGGAGGACGCGGCCTGAGTGAAGCTCTTGGCCTCGCCGGCTTTACCAACCTCGATGTCGTGCGCAATCCCAACCTCGGATCCACTCCCTATCTCGCGCGCGGCGAAATCCACCAAACCATCGGCCTCACCAGCGAAATGAAGGAGGCTGATCGCAACCAGCTTTCGCTCGCCACTCAGGTGCCAGTCCGCCGCATCGAAATCCGCACCGGCAAGATGACCCTCCCCGATGTTTTCGATCAGAACGACATTGCCAGCGACAGCTACCACCAGTTCCTCAACTGGACCATCGATAACAACGGTGCATGGGACTATGCCGCCGACACGCGCGGATATACCGTCGGCGGCGTGGTCGAATATGACGACCGCAACTGGTCGTTTCGCTACGGCATCTTTGCTATGCCGACCATCGCCAACGCCATCACCCTCGACTGGGCCTTCTCGCGCGCTCACGGCCAAAATTGGGAATTCGACTGGAACAATTCTTTTATCCGCGGCCGGAAAGGCACAACCCGCATCCTGAGCTTTGCCAACGACGCCCACATGGGCAACTATCGGCTCGCAGTGCAGGATTTCTTCGCTGGCATCACGCCCAAACCCGAGATCACTTCCGTTGAGCGCTTTGGTACGGTGAAATACGGCTTTGGCTGGAACAATCAACAGGAAATTACCGAAAACCTGCGTGTCGCCTCACGCTTCGGCTGGAATGACGACCACGAAGAATCCTTTGCGTACACCGAAGTGGCGCAGACTGCCCTCGTTGCCGCTGACTACGCGGGCGCGCGCTGGCACCGTCCCCAGGATAAAGTGGGCGTGGCCTTCGTCAGCAACGCTATTAAAAAAGATCACCAAAATTATTTGAAATATGGCGGCCTCGGCTTCCTGCTCGGCGACGGACGGCTCAACTACGGCCGCGAAAACATCGTCGAGGGCTATTACACCTGGCACACCTGGAAAGGCCTCTTCTTCGGGCTTGATACGCAGCACATCAACGATCCCGGCTACAACCGCGATCGCGGACCGGCATGGGTCTTCTCCGTCCACGGCCACATCGATTTCTGATCCCGCTAGTCGTTGCGCAGTGCGCTGGTCGGATCCACCGTCGCTGCCCGTCGCGCTGGAATAATCCCCGCCGCCACTGCCACCACGCAGATCACGAGAATCCCAGCGCCATAAACCATGGGATCGGCATTGGACACCCCAAACAACTGGCTGCGCAGCGCCCGCGTCGCCAGTACCGCCAGTGGAACCGTAACCGCAATTGCCACTCCAGCTAGAACCAACACTTCGCGCACAATTAGCCCCACCACCGTCGCTCGTCGCGCTCCCAACGCCATGCGAATTCCGATTTCACGCGTGCGCTGCGATGTGGAGTACGCCAAAATCCCGTACAGCCCAATGCCCGCCAACAGCGTCGCCAACAGCCCAAACGTCGTCGCCAGTAGAGCGATGGTTCGCTCCGCCATCAGGTCGTTGTTAATGGAATCCGTCATCGTCCAGAGACTGTTCACAATCAGTTTCCTGTCGATGTTCCCCACAGCCGCGCGAATGCTGCTCGTCGCCGCGCTCGGTGGCTGCCACGTCTTGACGTAAAACGTGAGTCCAGTTTGCCGCTCGGCCTGTGAGAACAGCGTGTAGCTCATCGGCGACGCAGGGTCCCGAACACTGGTGTGTTTCACGTCCCGCACCACACCCACAATCGTCGCGTCCGTCAGCGGCCGGTCAGGACGGCTTAGATGATGACCCAGCGCCGCGCCCGGGCTGCTGAAAAAGTGCTTTGCAAAGCTCTCGTTCACCACCGCAACCTTCTGCGAGGTCGCCGTATCGCCGGCATTGAAGTACCGCCCCGCCACCAATGGAACGCCCAGCGTCTGCAGGTACCCATTGCTCACCCACGGCAGTTCAACATCGAATTCCTCGTTCGGGCCCGGAGTATAGCCGGCCACCTTTACATCTCCCGAGATCCCGTTATCCTCTAAATCAGAATCGTTTGTCGCGCCCACCGCGCGCACCCCTGGCAACGCAGCCAGCGCATCCAGCGCTCGCTGCTCCACCGGCGCCGTTCCCGCGGGCGGGTAGCCCGCGAGAGCGGGATTCAGTTCGAATGTCAGTAAATGGTCCGTCGCAAATCCCGGATCCACATTGCGCAAATTTGTAATTGTGCGCACAAACAATCCGGCGCCCACGATGAGCAGCAAACTGAAGCCAATTTGCAGCGCAACACACGTCCGCCGAAACTTCAACGATCCCCCGCCGCCAGTTCCAGAGCGCTGCTGCATCGCCTCCGCCAGTCGCGGATTCCAAAACTGTGCCGCCGGCGCCAGGCTGAAGAGCACGCTGGCGGCAATCGTGGCGGCAATGGTGAAGACCAGTACGCGCCAATCCAGCGTTGCGGAAAAAGTCACTTCATCACCGGATCCGCTCGACATCCAGCGAATCAACACGCGCAGCGCTGCCGGCGCCAGCGCCAATCCCAGCGCCGCTCCCGCCGCGCCCAGCAACATACCCTCCGCCAGCAGTTGCCGCAGCACTTGCCGGTTCGAAGCGCCCAAAGCGTACCGCACAGAAAATTCGCGCACCCGCGTCGCCGCTCGCACCAGCAGCAGGCTGGCCACATTCACAACGGCCATGCCGACTACCAGAACCACCATGCTCATAATGATGAGCAGAGGCATGCGCACCTGGCCGCGAAACGGGCTGAACCCCTGCGCGCCTGCGTCCAGGTTGATGTGCGACATCGTCACAAAATCGTGCCGTTCTTTTTCAGACTGATCGTGCAGCAACGTAAACTCAGCCGCGCGCAGCGGCAGAAATAACTGATTCATCGACGTTGTTGCCTGCGCCGGCGTCACACCGGGTCGCAGCCGCCCGATCAAATTGATCCAGTAGGAACTATGGTCGCTGAGGTAGCTCCACTCCGGCATCAGCGCGTGCTGCATCGTGATCGGCACATAAACAGCCGGCAGCCGTCCCCAAACCATGCTGTGGAAGCCGGGAGCCGCCACGCCCGTGATCGTGAAGGGCATGCCGTTGATCAGCAGCGTCTTCCCAGTCACTGGCGCCTCGGCCAGATGCGACTTCCAATAATCGAAATTCAGCACCGCAACCGGGTTCGCACCCTCCGCGGTCTCGTCCCTGTCCATCAACAGCCGCCCCACAGCCGATCGCACGCCCAGGGTCTCAAAATAATTTCCGGTGACGAATTCCCCGTCGACGCTCTGTGCCTGATTGTTCCAGGTTAACCCCAGCGTTACTGGGGCCGCCGCAATGAGCCCGCTGAATACCTTATTTTTGGCGCGAAGGTCTTTGTACATCGGATACGAAAATTCGTGCCGATGTCCCGGCGTGTTCCCGCCATCGGAGTGCGTATGCCCCGACGTATCGCCCGCGAAACTGAGCACCACCAGCTGATTCGGATCCTCGACCGGCAACGCGCGAATCAGCGCCTGATCCAGCAGGCTGAAGATGGTTGTGTTCGCGCCAATGGCCAGGGCCAGCGTAAGCACCGCGACGATCGTGAATCCAGAATTCCGCAGGAGTCCGCGCACCCCGTACCGCACGTCGCGCGCCAAATTCTCAAACACCCAGGCCGGACGCTGCTCCCTGCATTCTTCGCGCGCGCGTTCCCGGCTCCCGAACAAAATTGCCGCCTGCCGTCTCGCCTCCGCGTGAGACATACCGGCGGCCACATTGGTTTCCACCTGGCGTTCAAGATGAAACTCGAGTTCCTCATCCACCTCGACGCGCCTCTTGCCCGTGAAGAGAAAACGGAGACGGCTCAGCCATTCGTTCAACATAGGCTTCTCCAGCTAAATGCGTTGCAGCACCAGATTCACCGCGCCTGTCAGCCGATCCCAGTTCGCCAACTCGGCCTCCAGCTGTTTGCGCCCCGCCACCGTCAACGAATAGAACCGCGCGCGGCGATTGTTCTCTGACGCGCCCCACTGCGCCTTTATCCAGCCCTTGTATTCCAGCCGATGCAGCGCGGGATAGAGCGACCCCTGCCCGATCTGCAGTACGTCGCCGGAAACCTGCTGAATACGCTGCGCAATCGCCCATCCGTGCTCGGCGCCCGGCGCGAGCGTTTTCAAAACCAACATGTCCAGCGTGCCCTGCAGCAAATCTGTGGTTGGCGGCATCTTCCCCTCGACATCCGACAACAGATTGCACGACTCTCTTGTCGGATGTCAAGGGGAGGCGAAATATACACGCCGTCGGGTGCCCCTGGTCAGGCACAAAAAATCGCGAGAGAAAATGAGAACCTGATCCGAGGTCAGGCCCAACCTTCAGGAACGGTCCAGCCTAGCTTTCCTTGCGGTACAGCATGTCGCGCATCACGCGCCGCCGCTCCGCATTGGCTTCGCTGTCATTCCGGAAGGCCGCGCCCTCGCTGCCTGCCTTCGGCGCCACAGCATCCTGCTCCGGCTCACTGCACGAAGGACACCGGTTCGCGAAGCCAGGCTTGTCCGGTTTCAGCTCAAATTCTTCACCGCAAACAACACATGTACGAATCGGAAACGCCATTTGCTCCATGATAAAACCGCTTCGCTGCAATTTCACGCGCGACACTCTCGTTTAAATTTTCCTGATTCCCACACGCTCCAGCCAGTTACCCTTGCCTCTATGGCTTTGGATCGCAGGGAGTTCCTCGCTGTCACCGGCCGCTTTGGCCTCGCCTACACCTTTTTCCCCGGCGCGCTCTACACCGTAGCAGCGCAGGCCCAGGCAGCCCAGCCCCCGCAATCAGGCGAGCCAGCCCCTCCCACGCTGCCCAAAATCACCCCGGAGATGATCGACCAGGCCGCTGCGCTCGCCGGCATCGCCATCCCCGCCGAAGACAAAGCAGCCATGCTCGCGGGCCTCAACCAGCAGCGCGACGCCTACGCCGAAATCCGTAAATTGCACATCCCCAACAGCGTTGCTCCGGCCTTCGTCTTCGATCCGCTTCCCCCCGGCGCCACCGTGAACACGCAGCGCGAAAAGCCCGTCTACAGCAAAGCTCCCGCCACGCTCACCGCGCCCGCCAATCTCGAAGACCTGGCTTTCGCTTCCGCGATGGAACTCTCGGACCTCCTGCGCCGTCGCAAAATCTCCGCCACCAACCTCACTCAGATGTATATCGCGCGGCTCAGGCGCTACGATCCGCTCCTCCACTTCGGCATCACCATCACCGAGGAGCGCGCCCTCAACCAGGCGCGCGAAGCCGACGCCGACGTCGCCCGCGGCCACAATCGCGGTCCCCTCCACGGCCTCCCCTGGGGAGCGAAAGATCTGCTCGCCGTCAAAGGCTATCCCACCACGTGGGGCGCGGGCGGCTTTGAACATCAAACCATCGACGACGACGCAACCGTCGTCAAGCGCCTCGACGCCGCTGGCGCTATCCTCATCGCCAAGCTCACCCTCGGCGCGCTCGCCATGGGCGACAAATGGTTTGGAGGCCGCACCCGCAATCCCTGGAATCCCAAACAAGGTTCCAGCGGCTCGTCCGCCGGCCCCGCGTCGGCAACGTCCGCTGGTTGCGTCGCGTTCTCCATCGGCTCGGAAACCCTCGGCTCCATCTCCTCGCCGTCCACCCGCTGCGGCGTCACCGGCCTGCGCCCCACCTTTGGATTTGTCCCCCGCACCGGCGCCATGGCCCTGAGCTGGACCATGGACAAGCTTGGCCCCATCTGCCGCGCTGTCGAAGATTGCGCCGCTGTGCTCGACGTCATCCACGGTCCCGACGGCGAAGACGCGTCCGTGCGCGACGCGGCCTTCAACTGGAATGCCGAACTCGATTGCAAGACCCTGCGCATCGGCTATCTCAAAGCCAGCTTCGATGCCGACCAGCCTCCGCCTCCGGAAAAACCCGCCCCCGCCCAGGAAACCGCCGAGCAGAAAAAGCATCGCGAACGCCGCCAGCAAATGCAGGCCGCCTACCGCGCGCGCCGCGAGTACGATCGCAAGTTCGATCTCGCCGCCCTCGACAAGCTTCGTTCCATGGGCGTCAACCTCGTGCCCCTCGACCTGCCCGAGCTTCCCTTCGGCGCCATGGCGCCCCTGCTTACAGCAGAAGCCGCCGCCGCCTTTGACGATCTCACCACAACCGGCCGCGACAAGCTCCTCACCGAGCAAAGCCCCGAAGACTGGCCCAACGATTTTCGCGTCTCCCGCTTCTACCCCGCCGTCGAATACATTCAGGCCAATCGCGCCCGCTCGCTCGCCATTCGCGCCATGTCGAAATTATTTGACCAGGTCGACGTCATCGTCGCCTCCACCAACAGCGACCAGCTCGTCGTCACCAACCTCACCGGCCATCCCGCCATCATCGTGCCCAACGGCCTGCGCGGCAACGACGCCCCCGCTCCACCCGCGGTCGATACCGGCGACGACGACCAGATCGGTGGCCCCGGCACGCCAGTCAGCCTCACCTTTCTCGGCGGTCACTATCACGATGCCAAACTGTGCGCCTTCGCCCGCGCCTACCAACAAGCAACCGGCTTCGAAAAGCTTCACCCAAAGCTGCCTGCGTAGCTCTCTCGCGAACAGTTTCTCGCTAACAGCTTTTTGCTATCAGCTTTTCGCTAACAGCTTCTCGCTGCCCTTACACATTCCCCTGCCGCATCTGCTCGGCCAGGTGCTCGGAAGCTCGCATCGACAGCGCCAGAATCGTCATCGTCGGATTCTGCCAGCCCCCGCTCACGAAGCTCCCGCCGTCCACCACAAATAAATTCTTGATGTCATGGCTCTGGCACCATGGATTCAGCACGCTGGTCTTCGGATTGTCGCCCATGCGGCACGTCCCCAGCTCATGAATGCTGTATCCCGGCGGATTCGGATCGTAATTCTTCGAGAGAACTTCAAACCCCGCCGCTTCCACAAGCTCACTGCCTGTATCCACCGCATCCCGCGCCATATTGAACTCGTTGTCGGTGTAGCGCGTGCTCACATGTAGCGCTGGAATATTCCACGCATCCACGGTATTCTTGTCGATGCTCACGTGATGATCGTAGTGAGCCAGCACTTCGCCCATGATCCCGATCGACAAACCGCTGCCGCTGTAGCTGTCCAGTTTGTCCTGCAGCTCTTTGCCATACAGAGCAAAATGTTTTGGATCCATCGGCCCCGTCCCGCTGTAAACATTCAGCGCATAGCCGCGAATAAAATTCTTCGCCTTGTCGTTGATGTTGCGAAAACGCGGAATGATCGCCTGGCCATCCATCAGGTCGCGCGTCGCCTTGCCATCGCGCGCTTCGGGCACGGAGCACGCCAGTCCCGCTCCATAAATCTGATCGATCAAATAGTGCCCCAGCACCCCGCTCGAATTCGCCAATCCGGAATTTAGCAGAAGCCTGGTGCTCTCCAGCGTCCCCGCCGCCAGCACCACCACCCGTGCCCGCACCGACATCTCGCGCCGCGACAGCCGATCGACAAAATGCACCTCGTCCAGCAGCCCCGTGCTCGGATTCGCCCGCATCTCTCGAACCACCACGTTTGGAATCGCATGCAGCTTCCCCGTCGCGAATGCATCCGGCAGCAACAGGTTCACCGAACTCGCCAGCCCGTCCACGCCCAGCGACGCACGCGTCTTGCACACCGGAATCCCGCGCTTCTCTCCCTGCTCGCGGAAGCGCTGCATGCATCCGCACCACGTAGAATCATCCGGCACAAAATTTCCGTCGGGGAATTGCGGCAGCCCGTACGGATCTCCCTGCACGCGAAAAATTCCTTCAACCCGCGAATAATAAGGAGCCAGATCCGCCAGGCTAATCGGCCAGTCGTCGCCATACCCGTCGTGCGACTTCGACTTGAACTCGTAATCGCTCAGTCGAAACGATTGCCGTGACCAGAACAGCGATCGTCCGCCAAACAACCGCACCCGCACCCAGTTGTACTGTTGGCCCTGATCGTACGTGTATGGAACCTCCTTCTCATCCACCCACGTGTTCGCGTCGAATTCATTCGACTGGAAAACATGCGGCAACCGCCCCGGCTGTTTGAATCCGCGAAACGGCAGCGTGTACGCCTGCCGCACTTCCGTATCTTTGTGCACCTCGGCGATCGGGCCCGCGTTCAGCATCAGGCAGGAGATGCCCTTCTCCGTCAGAATCTTCGCCGCCATTCCGCCCGAGTGCCCGGAACCAATGATCAGTACATCGACCTTCTCGCTCATCTCACTCCCGTGTTGCCTTACCGTTATGCACGACCCACGCCGTCAGCTCCGCGGCAAATATTTCTCTTCCACATCCGGCTCCACCGGATACCAATAAAGCCCCGTCCCCGGAGCCCGTTCCCCCGCAGCCACTGCCGCATCGGCCCACACCTGCGAATTCATCGTCGCCGTGCGAATATCGGCATGCGCCAGATTGATGAACGCCTCATACGGCTCGCTGGGCGGATGATCGGTCATCCACGGCTTCAGCCATGGCTTCAGCAATGCATCCGCCTGCTCCGCACTCACCGCCGCAAACGCGACGCCGAATTTCTGCCGCGCCTCCCGATCCAGCCGGTCCAACCCTGACTTGTACATCCGCTGCCGGTCCTGCGGCGACACCGAAATCAGAAAATCCAAAAACTCCGGAGCGCCCGCATCCATCGCTCCCGGATATCCCTTCAGCGGCGGCATCATCAACTCGCAGAGCTGCCGCAGCGTCGCCATTTGTTCCCGGCTAAAGAACTTCGTTTCCCCGCTCGCCACCGCGTCCGGCATCACCGACCCAATGGGCAATGGCTTCGCTTCCATCAATCCGCGCATCCATGGCACCGGTCCCGGCGCTGGAGCGCGCACCGCACCGGGCAGCGTCGACGCCTGCATCGGTGTCGCTGCCGCCGAAGCCGCCGGCGCTCCCCCTGCCACTCCCGATGCGCTTTGCCCCAGCATCGCTTTCGCGCCCACCGATGCCGCCACCATTCCCTTCACGAAATCGCGACGCCGCATCTCCTACCCTCCCCGCCAATTAAAGTTCAGCCAAATTGTACCTGCCGCAGACGGCATAGAATCGTCCGTCTGTGCTCCACATCTAAAATTCAGAACCATCCCGCCTGGAGGCACTCCAAATCATGAAATACAACACACTTGGCCACACCGGCCTGCTCGTCTCTGAACTCTGTCTCGGCACCATGACCTTTGCCGCCGGCGAAGGTATGTGGAAGCCCATCGCGGGCGTCGATCAAAAACTCGCCGACGAACTCGTGCGCCTCTCCCTCGACGCCGGCGTCAATTTCATCGATACCGCGGACGTCTACACCAACGGCGAGTCGGAAAAGACCCTCGCCCAGGCCATCACCAATCTCGGCGTTGCCCGCAAAGATGTGGTCATCGCTACCAAGGCCTATGGCCGAACCGGCCCCGGCCGCAACGATGTTGGCGCCTCCCGCGGCCACATCATGGACGCCGTCGAAGCCTCGCTGCGGCGTCTCAAAACCGACTACATCGACCTCTATCAGATTCACGCAGCCGACCTCACCACGCCCATTGAAGAAACCCTTCGCGCCCTCAACACCCTCGTCGAACAGGGCAAGGTCCGCTACATCGGCTGCTCCAATTGGCATGCCTGGCAAATCATGAAAGCCCTCGGCATCTCCGAATTGAGAAATCTCGCGAAATTCGACACGCTCCAAGCCTACTACTCCATCGCCGGACGCGACCTCGAACGCGAAATCGTTCCCCTGCTCAACGATCAGCGTGTCGGCCTGCTCGTCTGGAGCCCGCTCGCTGGCGGCCTGCTCTCCGGCAAATTCTCGCGCGAGAATCAGAAACCCGAAGACTCCCGCCGTTCCGCGTTTGATTTTCCCCTCGTGGACAAAGACCGCACCTGGCGCATCCTTGACGTCCTGCGCCCCGTCGCTCAGGCGCACAACACCAGCGTCGCCACCGTCGCTCTGGCGTGGATTCTCGCCAAGCCCTTCGTGACATCCGTCATCGTCGGAGCGAAACGAGTCGATCAGCTCCAGCAAAACCTGGCAGCCGCCGATCTGCAACTCACCGCCGAAGAAATGAAAAAACTGGATGAGGTCAGCACCCTGCCACCGGAGTACCCCGGCTGGATGGTGCCCTTCCAGAACATGAACCGCCTCGCCGACGTGCCGCGTATCTAACAGAAAACCCCGGCCTCCCGATCAGAAGTCCGATCGGAAGCCGGGGTCTGTTTCACTTCTCGGTTACTTGCCTTTAGTCACCCGTAGATCGCCACCCGTCATCTGCGTCGGCTGCCCAACACCCAGCAGTTCCAGCATCGTCGGCGAAATATCGCGCAGCGACCCGCCCGGCCGCAGCGCGAAATCATCCGCATCTCCAGCTACGTAGATGAACGGCACAGGATTCGTGGTGTGCGCGGTATGCGGACCGCCCGTTCCCGGATCCACCATCATCTCCGCGTTGCCATGGTCCGCGGTAATGAGCCATGCCCCGCCGCCGCGCTGCTTCATCGCCTGATAAATCCGTCCCAGGCACGTGTCGACCGTTTCCACCGCGCGAATGGTCGGCTCCAGCCGTCCCGAGTGCCCCACCATATCCGCGTTCGCGAAATTCACCACCACCACATCGAAGGCCCTGTCATTCACGGCTTTGATCACGGTGTCCGCAATGCCCTCCGCGGACATCTCCGGAGCCAGATCGTACGTCGCCACTTTTTGCGATGGCACCAGAATCCGATCCTCGCCCGGAAACGGCTTCTCGATCCCGCCGTTAAAGAAGTACGTCACGTGCGCGTATTTCTCCGTCTCCGCAACGCGCAGGTTCCGCAGATTCGCCTGCGCCATCAGGTTTGCCAGCAGGTTTTCCATCGACTCCGGCAAAATGATCATCGGCAGCGTGAAATTCTTGTCGTACTGCGTCATGCAAACGTAGTGCAGTCCGCTCGGAATCTCGCTGCGCGGAATCGTCGCGTCCAGCTCTTCCCACGAAGGCAGTTCCCGCCCCGCCTCTTTGCTCAACCCGCTGTTCCGCGCCAGCACCCGCGTAATCTGCCGCGCCCGGTCCGCGCGGTAGTTGAACATGATGCACACATCGTCGTCGCGAATCACGCCGTTCGGACGCCCGCTCTCATCCGTCACCACAAACGGCATCGTGAATTCATCAGTGATCCCGTTGTTGTAGCACTCCTTCATCCGCGCCACCGGGTCCGCGTACGCTCCGCCCTCCGCCACGCCTTTCACCATCGCGTCGAAGGCTTTCTTCTCGCGCTCCCAGCGCCGGTCGCGATCCATCGCGTAATAGCGCCCGGAAACGCTGGCCAGCTTCCCCCCAAATTCCCGCAGCTTCTGCTCGAGCGCCGCCAGATACGCGGCTCCGCTCGTCGGCAGCGTATCGCGCCCGTCCATAAACGCGTGGACGAAAACCCTCTCCACGCCCTGCAGCTTCGCCGTCTTCAAAAGCGCGTACAGATGTTCCTGATGCGAGTGCACGCCCCCATCGGACAGCAGTCCAAACAGGTGCAGCTGCGTCTTCCGCGCCTTACGCATCGCTTCGAGAATCGTGGGGTGCTCGAAAAATTCCCCGCTCGCAATCAGCGCATCGATGCGCGTGATGTCCATCCGCACCACGCGCCCGGCGCCGATATTCAGATGCCCCACTTCGCTGTTGCCCATTTGCCCGTCCGGCAGTCCAACAAAATGATCCGACGCATGCAGCAGCGTGTTTGGATATTCCCGCAGCAGCTTGTCATACACCGGCTTGCGCGCCAGCGCGATGGCATTGTTGTCGGTCTGCGCGCGATATCCCCATCCATCCAGAATCGTCAGTACAATCGGCTTTTTCGGTACGGACACAATTTCTCCCACTAAAAAATGAAGTGAAATGTTTAATTCTTCGGAGCAGTCGGGGGAATCTGCTGCTCGTACTTCTGCTTCGCGGCATCGATCTCTGCCTTGTGCCGCTGGAGGACGTCCATCATGGTCTGCTCCCCTGCTTTTTCACCGGCCGCCTGCGTGTCTTTCATTATCTGTGGCATCACCGCCAGCATGCGCTGCCCTGCATCAGTCTTGTAGAACGCAATAATCTCTGCCGCAACCTCCGTCGACAGATGCGCCTGATAAGCCTCCACCACCATCTTGTCGATCACGCCGCCATCCAGCAGCGTCTTTTCAAAGTCCTGGAGAACATCTTCCGGCATGTAGGCCGGCATGCTCTGCCGGAGCGTCGGCATGGAAGCATCCAGCATGTCCTTCGTCAGATTCGCAGATCCCGTCAGCCTCATCATCTCGTGCACCTGGTCGACGGTGATCGGGTGTTCAGGGGCCGCGGAGTTCCCTGTTCCCGGACCTTTCCCTTCCACCCCGGCGGCGGGCGCAGTTTGAACCGGCGCTGCTGGCGGCGTCTTCGCCGGTGCGGCTGCAGCCGGTGGGCTCGCACTCTGCGACTGCCCTGCTCCGCTGCCTGCATTTGCAGCCTGTTGCCCCGCGGCCGTCAAACCAAAAGCCAGCGTGCAAACGATCCAAATATTTTTCCGCATAGAGTCTCCTTCCACCCACGTTACACCGCAGTGGGTTTACATCTTTGCGGCCAACTCCACCACCGCAGCCCGTGTCAGAATGCCTGGCTCTGCGGCGAGCTCACCGTATGCTCCTGCTGATACTTCTTCTTCGCCGCATCCAGTTCCGCCTGATGCCGCTCAATGACCTGCAGCATCACCTGCTGCCCCAATTCCGCGCCCGCCTGCTGTCCTTCGCCCTCAATCAGCGGCATCACGCCAATCATCCGTCGTCCTGCCGGCGTCTTATAGAACGCGATAATCTTCGCCGCGTCCTCCGTCGACAGATGCGCCTGGAACGTGCGCACCAGAGCCGCGTCGAAGTCCGCCATCTCCAGGCTGTGCCGGAAATCATCCACGACGCTGTCCGGCATATACGGCAACATCTGCTGCACAAAGGGCAGCATGCCGTCCAGCATTTGCTGCTTCATATTGCCCACGCTGGTCAGCGCCAATATCTCGCGCACCTGCGCCACCGTCATCGGGTGCGCAGGCGCCGCTTCCGGCGCCTGCCCCGCACCTGTTGTTCCGGCTGCCGTTCGACTCGCCGGCTTCCCCGTCGCACTCTCTGCTGAAACCGTGACCCCCAACAGAAGAAAGAAAACCAACCACGCCGAATGACGCACAAGGCCTCCTGACGACCGTACCGTCTCGACGTGGAGACACGAATTGTATGCGCCTTCCGGTGCGCATCAACCCTCCAATGCGCACCGGAAGGAGCCGATTAACCGCCGAAATTCACTGCTTCCAACCCAAGAAATTCCGACGCCTGTCCCAGCTCTTCTTCAATCCGCAGCAGCTGGTTATATTTCGCAATGCGATCCGTGCGCGATGCCGAACCCGTCTTGATCTGGCCCACGCCTGTCGCCACCGCAAGATCCGCGATGAACGTGTCTTCCGTCTCGCCGCTGCGATGCGAAATCACCGATGTATATCCATACCGCCGGCCCAGCTCGATGCACTCCAGCGTCTCGCTCACCGTGCCAATCTGGTTCAGCTTGATCAAAATCGAGTTGCCGACGCCTTCCTCGATGCCCTTCTGCAGCAGTTCGGAATTCGTAACAAAAATGTCGTCGCCGACCAGCTGGATCTTCGTTCCCAGTTCCTTCGTCAGAACCTTCCAACCCGCCCAGTCGTTTTCCGCGAGACCATCTTCCAGAGAAATAATCGGATACTGCCGCGCCCAGTCCGCATAGAACGCAACCATCTCTTCGCTGCTCTTCTCGCTCTTGTCCGACTTCTTGAATACGTACTTTTGCTTTTCGGTGTCAAAGAATTCGCTCGACGCCGGATCGAGCGCGATCGCCACGTCCGTCCCCGCCTTGTAGCCGGCCAGCTCAATCGCCTGCAGAATCACTTCAATGGCTTCCACATTCGACTTCAGCGATGGCGCAAATCCACCCTCGTCGCCCACCGCCGTGTTGTAACCCTTCTTCTTCAGCACGCCTTTCAGCGTATGAAACACTTCCGCGCCCCAGCGCAGCGCATCCGAGAACCGCTCCGCGCCCACCGGCATCACCATGAACTCCTGGAAGTCCACGTTGTTGTCCGCATGCGCGCCGCCATTCAAAATGTTCATCATCGGCGTCGGCAGCACGGACGCATTCACTCCGCCTAGATACCGGTAAAGCGGAATCTGCAGCGCATTTGCTGAAGCGCGCGCAGCGGCCATCGACACCGCCAGAATCGCATTCGCGCCCAGCCGGCTCTTATTCTCCGTCCCGTCCAGCCCGATCATCGTCGCATCCAGCAGCCGCTGGTTCGTCGCATCCATCCCGGTCAGTTCCGGCGCCAGAATGCTCTCAATGTTCTCTACCGCCTTCAGCACTCCCTTGCCCAGATAGTGGCTCTTGTCGCCGTCGCGCAGTTCCACGGCCTCATGCTCGCCCGTCGACGCCCCGCTCGGCACCGCCGCCCGTCCAATGGCGCCCCCTGCAAGGACCACATCGGCCTCAACTGTTGGATTCCCGCGGGAATCAAGAATTTCTCGCGCACGAATTGCAGCAATTTCCGTCATAGTGCTCCTCATAATGTGGTGCTGAAGTCGGTCTTTGAGCCGGGGACGCCGATCGACGCGAATCGCTTCGCCCGTGGCCGCGCCAATCGTCTCAAGAAGGGTCATCGAAGGCTCCCTGCCTTCGTTTTCACAGATAGGTCCACCCGCGATTTTACCAGCCCGCGCCTCGGCCAGGGCGTGACGGCCATCACGACTTGCCACGAATTTCCCGCATTTTCCATGCGCCAAATGCTGCATTCCCGGCGATTTCGCATCACCGTAACTGAGTTGTAACCTGGCGTCCACATTTCTCGTTTAACTCATCTCTAGGTGTCTCTCCTCTCCCACCACGGCCCCTGGAAATCCCTGGTTGCTCGCACAAGTCGATCCCCAACCGATTCCTCAACCTCAAGCCTCAACTTTTAAGGAGGTCCCATGCACAAGATTCTGGCAACGGCCCTGTCTGCCTTGCTGGTCACCGGTCAGTTCGCTGCTCCGGCTGCCGCAGGCGCACAGGATGATGGCACACCCACCGCTACCCCCATCCGGCATGTCGTCGTCATCTTCGGAGAGAACATTTCCTTCGATCACTACTGGGCGACCTACCCCTATGCGACGAATCCCAAAGGCGAGCCCGCCTTTTATGCCGATCCGCATACGCCGAGCGTGAACGGCCTGCTCCACGACGGCCTCTTGACCCGCAATCCCAACTTCCTCAACTCCGCCGTCAATGGAACCGCCGCTCAGAATCCCTTCCGCCTCGACCGTTCGCAGGCAGCCACCGCCGACATGGACCACGACTACACGCCGGAGCAGGAAGCTTTCCATGCAGGTCTCATGGATTCGTTTCCCGCCTTCACCGGCACGGCCGGACCTCCGCCGACCGGCCTAACCACCAAGGGCCTGGTCATGGGCTATTTCGACGGCAATACGGTCACCGCACTGTGGAATTACGCCCAGCGCTTTGCCCTGAATGACAATTCCTACGGCACGACCTTCGGGCCGTCGAGCCCGGGTGCCATCAACCTGATCTCTGGCCAGACCAACAACGTCACCGACTCAGAAAACGCCGGAAGCGACATCATCAACGATGGCAACGGTGGTGAAACCCTCATCAGCGACGCCAATCCCCTCGGCGATACTTGCTCCGGCACCTCAGGCGCGCAAGTCCAGCTCACCGGAACGAACATCGGCGATCTGCTCAACGCCAAAAACATCACCTGGGGATGGTTCCAGGGCGGGTTCAACCTCTCCATCACGAATCCCAACAAGACCACCGGCTGCGCGCGCTCCACCACTTCGGCGGTGACCGGCGTGACCGAAGTTGACTATATCGAGCATCATGAGCCCTTCCAGTACTACACATCGACCGCCAACCTAAACCACGTGCGCCCAAGTTCGACAGCCATGATCGGGCATCAGGACGCGGCCAACCACCAGTACGACATCAACGACTTCTTTACTGCAGTGAAGGCGGGCAATTTCCCGGCCGTCAGCTTCCTCAAGGCTCCCGGCTTCGAAGACGCCCACGCCGGTTACTCTGATCCCATCGACGAACAGAACTTCGTCGTCACCGTGCTCAACTTCCTCCAGTCCCGGTCGGAGTGGGCTTCCACCGCCGTGATCATCAACTACGACGACTCCGACGGCTGGTACGACCATCAAATCGGCCCCATCGTCAACCAGTCCACCACCGCCGCGGACATGCTCTCCGGTCCCGGGCAGTGCGGCACGGGTACCGATACCGCGCTCCCCGGCCCCAGCGGCGCACCTCACGCACAGGGACGCTGCGGCTACGGTCCGCGCATTCCGTACATGGTGATTTCACCGTGGGCCAAAGCCAATTCTGTCGATCACACCGTCACCGACCAGTCCTCGACCATTCGTTTCATCGAGGACAACTGGCTCGGCGGCCAGCGTATCGGCAGCGGTTCATTCGATTCGATCGCGGGATCGATCAACAACATGTTCGACTTCAACCGGCAACCCCAGCCAACTCCTTACCTCCTCGACCCATCCACTGGCGAACCCATCCACGGATTCCCGGGTGAACCGGGCGGCGGACATTCGCACGGTTGGTAGTTCTTCTCTCCTCGCTCCGGCTCTTTGCGATTCCCTCGCAGAGAGCCGGAACGTTTTCTCCCCTCAGGCGACAATGAAGTAATGTCTGAATTCCGTCCGACTCGCCGCGCATTTCTGCGCAACAGCACGCTCGCCCTCGCCGCACTCGGAACGGAATCCGCTCTCCCTCAAAATTCAGCCTCCCCGCAACTCGATCCCTCCACCCTCACGCCGTTTGTCGATCCCCTCCCGATTCCGCCAGTCGCCCACTCCACCTCCACACGCCCCAGTCCCGAAGATTCTCACGTCAATCTTCCGTATTACCGCATGCCACTGCGCGAATCGTTCGTCCGCGTCCATCGCGATCTGCCGCCGACCCGCATGTGGACCGTGGGCGACACCTTTCCCGGCGCCACCATCGAGACGCAATCCGGTCAGGGGCTCATCGTCGACTGGGTCAACCAACTGCCTGCGCGACACTTCCTCCCCATCGACCACACTCTCGAAGGCGCGGGGCGTGGCGTTCCCGAGGTTCGTGCAGTCATCCATCTGCACGGCGGCCGCACTCCACCCGGCAGCGATGGCTATCCTGAGCACTGGTCCGTCCCCGGCCAGACACAGACCTGCTTCTACCCCTGTAACCAGCCCGCAGCCCTGCTCTTTTGCCACGACCATTCCATGGGCATCAATCGCCTTAATATTTATGCCGGGATGCAGGCGTTCTTCATCGTGCGCGATCCGCGCGAAGACGCGCTCCACCTTCCTGCCGGCCCTTACGAGATCCCGCTGCTCTTCGCCGACCGATTCTTCACTCGCGACGGCCAGCTCTTCTACCCCGTCTCACCCAATCCCCAGCGTCCGTGGGTACCCGAGGTCTTTGGCAACGCCATCCTCGTCAACGGCAAGCTTCTCCCGTATCAAAATGTGGAGGCGCGCAAATACCGCCTCCGTCTGATGAACGGTTCCAATGGCCGCTTCTATCGGATATCCCTGGCCGGCGGCCACGAGTTTCACGTCATCGCCAACGATCAGGGTCTGCTCGCGGCGCCCGTTCCCGCGCACCGCGTTCCGCTTGGCCCCGCTGAGCGCGCCGATATCGTCGTAGACTTCGCACCACTGGCCGGTTCTACGATTCGTCTCGTCAGCGATTCCTTCAACCTCATGGAATTCCGCGTGGCGTCAGCAGTTTCCAGCTCGCCAGCACACGCCTCGCCCGATCCCAGCCAACTTCCCGTGATTCTGAGCTCACCCGACATCCGGCCCCGCGAGCAGGATGCGATCCGCACCCGCCGCCTGACCCTCGACGAGCGCCTCGACGACGTCCAGCATTCCATGGGCATGCTCCTCAACAACACTCCGTGGATGGCTCCCGTCACCGAAAACCCCACCCTGGGCACCACCGAGATTTGGGAGCTCGTCAACCTGACCGACGACTCCCATCCCATTCATCTGCACCTGGTCCGTTTTCTTATCCTCGACCGTCGCCGCATCGACGCCTTCGAATATCAGTCGAGCGGGAATTTTCGTTTCTTCGGTCCGCCGCAGCCTCCCGAACCCTTCGAGTCCGGCTGGAAAGACACCGTGCGCACCGACCCCGGCGCCGTCACCCGCATTTTGGTTCCCTTTAATGGCTACGCCGGCCGCTATGTGTGGCACTGCCACATCCTCGAGCACGAGGACAACGAGATGATGCGGCCCTTTGACGTGATTGCCCCAACCGCGGGTTGACCACGCCACGATTCACGGCTGCTGATAGGCCCCGCGGTCGTATCCATCTGAGCCAGGCCGCGGATTGCCCAGAAAATCCGTCGCCGGCGCCAGATACGACGTCCCGCTGCCCAGCGCCGGGCTACTCGGCGACAGCGTCAACAGCACGTTCATCCGGTTCGCATCCGCCGGATCGACGTACAGCGGATTGCCCGTCAAATCGTGTGGCCCCGCCGTCATCCCCGAATAATTTGTGCCCCCGGAATACACGTTGTAATCGAGCAGAACCTGGCTCGCGTTGCAGCACACCACCGCTGGATTCTGCCCCGCGCTCGCGTAAAAAATGTTGTTGATCACGTTTACATCCGACGCTTCATTCAGATTCATTTCGCCGCGTCCGCTCACGTTCGAATTCAGCACATCGTTGTAGCTCGAATTGTTCACCACATCGACGTGATCGCTCTCGAACGCCTCAATCGCCGCGCTGCCGTTTCCGTAAATCACGTTGTTGTCGATCAGCGTCCTGCCCACGTAGGCGGGGATCCCAATTGTCGGGTCATACGTCGAATTCCGGTTCGTATCGACGATGATCGCCTCGCCATCCGTAATCGTGCCCGAATCCAGATCCGGAATCAGGTTCTGATTCCCAAAGATTCGGTTGCCGGTGATGAAAATTTTGTAGCCCGTGGTGTTGTCGTAATTCCAGTCCTGGTAAGTCGAGATCGCGCTGCCGTCGTAAATCGTGTACCACGCCGAATCGTAGATCGTGTTCCCGGCAATCGTGAGGTAATCCGACTGCGCCGTCCCAATCCCCGCCCCAGCGCATGCGTAGATCGTGTTGTTCAGGAACTTCAGATGGTGCGGCTTTTGCGTCGCCGTTCCCTCCCGCCCATCGGAAACAATACAGTTTCCGTTGAACGCCGGGTCGGGATTCGTCGTCGACTGCTGCTGCGCCTGCGCCAGCGTCACGTTGTAGTTGTTGCCCACCACCGTGAACCCGCTGATCTGGATATACGCAGCCGTATAGTGCACGAAGAAACCAGCCCACCCGTTAAACGACACCACCGGCGTCTGCCCCGGATAAGCCTCGAAAGTAATCCATGCATTCGCGGTTCCTGCCGTGTTGATGTCCACCACGTCGCAGCTCGAACAGGTGTTCGTATACGTCCCGTTCATCGCGTAAACCGTATCGCCTGGCTGCGTCACGTCTGCCGCATGCTGCAGAGTCAGAAACGCCGTCTGCGGCGTCAGCCCATCCGCCGAATCGCTCCCCGTGCCGCTCACGTAGTACGTCTTCGCCGAAGAGTAGCTTGCGGTGACGGTGGTATTCCCGCTCATCGTCACGCTGCACGTCACCGTGCTTGTCGTCGTGCACCCACTCCAAGATGAAAACTTGTCGCCCCCAGCGGTAGCCGACGCTGTCAGAGTCACCGTCGATCCCGCAGCATAAGTGAGGCTAAATCCCGTAGTTCCGCTGGCCGTGCCGCTGGCGTCGGCAGGCGACGCCGTAATCGCCACCCCGGTTGCCGGATTCGCCGAAGCCACTGTAAGCGAATACGTGATCGGCGGTGGCGGCGTTGTCCCCCCGCCAGCCGTCGAACTGCACCCTGCCGCCAGAATCGCGCCTCCGCTCACCACCAGAAGCCCAACCACCTTCATCCAGTTGCGGCCTATGCTTTTTCTCATGTGTAGGTTGCGCCTGCATCCCCCCGGCAAGACGAATTCTACTGCCGCTAATCCCCGCCCGCCTGCACCTTCAATAAGTTTGCAACCGATCCGGCATGCCTTCGGTACTGAGTCCTTCGAGAGCCTCACCCGCCAGGTGCCCCCGTATCCAGCTTGGTGCGCGACCGTAGTGTCGCCCTCGCCAACGCCTCGCGGACGGGCTACTCTCAAAACATTGGGCCCTCCCCCAATTTCCTCCGCGACTCTCGCGGCTGGGGCGGGTTTATATCGCCTGGATTCGTGTCTTCCAGGTGAGGAGCGAGCACTATGCAACCAAACTTTAGAATTCTCGTGCTGGCGGCGCTGTCCAGCGCCCTGCTGACCCCGGCTCTCCTGGCGCAGTCCGCACCCGCCACGCCAACCGATCCAGCCAACCAGCAAGCCCAGCCCGTGCCCGATCCGGCTGCTCAGAATCAGAACTCCGGCGTCTCGCAGCCGCCTCCCGATTCCTCCATTCAAGCCGACGAAGACCTTCCCGCGCCCACGCCCAAGCCACGTGCAGCGATCCCCGTCGCGCCTCCGCCGGCCGCAGCTGTCGCGGCTCCGCCCATGCCCGCTCCTCCAGTCGAGCGCCCGGCAGGAAGAGCCGCGAATTCCGAGTACGCGGGAGAGGTCGACAACACCGACGACGGCATCGTCACCGTCGTAGCCGCACCCGGCAGCCCAGCTCCTCTCCAGGCCCGTCAGCCGGACGCCGACTATGGAGTCGCCACCAACGTTCCCTTCAATCCCAACGATCTGCCTGAGGGCACCAACATCCCCGTGCGCCTCTCGCAACCGCTATCCACCAGCGACACCGAGACCGGAACGCCCTTCAAGGCCGTGGTCACGCGCAATGTGTACAACGGCGGTAACCTCATCATCCCCATCGGCTCCGAAATGCGCGGCCGCATCACCTACGTCTCGCAGGGACATCACGTTGGGCCGCACGCCACTCTGCGGCTGCGCCCCGAAGCGGTCATCCTGCCCGATGGCACCGCGTATCACCTGTACGCTCAGGTAGCCGAAACCGATGCGAACGGCACCCGCACCGACGACGAAGGCGGCATTCAAACCACCACCCACTATAAGAAGGACGCCGTGGAATACGGTGCTGGCGCCGGCACCGGCGCGATCATTGGCGGTGTCGTCGCCGGCCCGGTGGGCGCTGGTGTGGGTACGCTGGTTGGCGCGGGCGCAGTCACCACCCATATGCTCCTGCAGAACCCTCAGGCTCTCCGGTTGCCGGAAGGCACCGTGCTCGTTTTCAGCCTGACCCAGCCGATGAACATCACGCCGACCAAAAACTAGGCACGTCGGGAATCCGAATGATTACGCGGCCCTACGCGGCCGCGTAATTTTTTGCGCCCAAACTCCCCTCCCAAGCCCCAAAATGGTTGGGACCTCCAGGAGCCTCCGATGTCCGCTGTCAAGCCCGTCCCCGACGGCTACCACAGTATTCAGCCATACCTCTACGTCGCCGGTGCAGCCGAAGCGATCGCGTTTTATAAGAAGGCCTTTGGTGCCATCGAGACGATGTGCATGCCCATGCCCGACGGCCGTGTCGGTCACGCCGAGCTCCGCTTCGGCGACTCAGTCATTATGATGGCCGACGAGTTCCCCGAGCGCGGCATTCACAGCCCGAAGCACTACGGTGGCTCCCCGTTCAGCCTCATCTATTACGGGGAAGACTGCGACGCGGTCTACCACCAGGCCATTGCTACCGGGGCAAAGAGCGTCCGCGAGCCCGCCGACCAGTTCTATGGCGACCGTTCGGCCGGCGTTGAAGATCCCTTCGGCTTCCAGTGGCACTTTGCTACCCACATCAAAGACCTGTCCCCTGAAGAAATGAAAGCCACCATGGCGGAGCAAAAGCCCGAATGACGCCAGCAAGTTTTCGCAAGATTGCTCTGAGCCTTCCCGACGCGAAGGAGCACACCCACCAGAATAACCCCGACTTCCGCGTGGGCGGCAAAATCTTCGCTACCCTCGGCTATCCTGACGCAGCCTGGGCTATGGTCAAGCTCTACCCCGCCCAACAGCACGCCTTCGTCGCGGCCGATCCCAAAATCTTTGTCCCCGTCAAAGGCGCATGGGGCCTCAAAGGCTGCACCAACGTACGGCTGAAGACTGCGACCATCGCGAAGGCGCATGAAGCTCTCCACACGGCCTGGCGGAATACCGCCGTCCACGCAGCCCTGCGCGATTTGCAAAAAACAGAGCTGGCGAAGAAGAAGAGCACCCGGAAAACCGCCAAAGTCAAGGTTTCCCCTGGATCGTAATCACATGGCGTGACGGCCTTCGAGCGCGCGCGTCATCGTTACCTCGTCTGCGTACTCGATATCGCTTCCCGCCGGCACGCCCGTTGCGATCCGCGTAATCCGCACATTCGTGGCGCGCAGCAGGTCCGCCAGCCAGTTCGCGGTCGCCTCGCCCTCCACCGTGGGCGACGTCGCCAGAATCACCTCATCCACATCGCCGCGTTCCGCGCGGGCAATCAGGTTCCCCACCCGCAAATGTTCCGGCCCCACTCCATGCAGCGGCGACAACGTCCCATGCAGGACATGAAAAACGCCGTTCCATGAGCGCGTTTTCTCAATGGTCGCGATGTTCGTAGGCTCTTCCACCACGCAAACCAGACGCTGATTTCGCGTCGGGCTGGAGCAATAAAGGCACGGCTCAACGTCTGTGATGTTGTTGCAGATCGAGCACAGCCGCAGGCATTCCTTTACATCGCGAATCGCCGCCGCCAGCGCTTCCGCATCCTGATCGTCGGATCGCAGGATATAAAATGCCAGTCGCTGCGCCGACTTGGTTCCGATGCCCGGCAGCTTGCGGAGCTCGTCGATCAGCCGCGCCATGGGTTCCGCGAATCGTGACAAGCCCCTGCCCCCTAAACTTTCTCCGCCGCTTCCACGGCCGGTTGGGAACCCCGATGCTTCGAATCCGCCGCGTTCGCTCGCCCGGCACGCACTGCCTGGGCCAGTTCGCCCAGCAGGGTGTACGTTTCATCCCAGCCAATGCACGCGTCCGTAATGCTTTGCCCGTACACCAGCTCGCGCCCAGGAACGTGCTTTTGCGCCCCCGCCACCAGATTGCTCTCCAGCATCAAGCCCACAATCCGGCGATCGCCGTTCGCAATCTGCCCCGCGACGTCCCGGCACACACTCGGCTGCCGCGTGTAGTCTTTGCCGCTGTTGGCATGGCTGCAATCGATCATCACTCGCGCCGGCAGCCCCGCCCTCTCCAGCAATCGGCTGGTCTCCTCAACGCTGGCAGCGTCGTAATTCACCGTCTGCCGCCCGCCCCGCAAAATGATATGGCAATCCGCATTCCCCGACGTAAACAGAATCGCCGATTGCCCGTAAGCCGAGTGACCCAGGAAGGTGTGTGGGTGCCCCGCCGACAAAATCGCCTCAATCGCAATCTGCACATTCCCCGACGTTCCGTTCTTGAAGCCCACCGGGCACGACAGCCCCGACGCCAGTTGCCGATGCCCCTGGCTCTCCGTCGTCCGCGCCCCAATCGCGCCCCAGCTCACCAGCTCCGCCATATACTGTGGCGAAATCATGTCGAGAAATTCCGTCCCCGCCGGCACGCCCATCTCCGCCAGATCCAGCAACAGCCGCCGCGCCAGCCGCAGGCCGTCATTGATCCGAAACGATTCGTCCAGAAACGGATCGTTGATCAGCCCCTTCCAGCCCAGCGTCGTTCGCGGCTTCTCAAAATAAACCCGCATTACGATGCGCAGATCGGCGGAGAATTCCGCAATCGCCTTCTTCAGCAGCCGCGCATAATCCCGCGCCGCCGCCGGATCGTGAATCGAGCACGGGCCCGCAACCACCAGCAATCGGGAATCGCGCTGGTGCAGGATCTCGACAATCTCCTGCCGCGCATGGAAAACCGTGGCCGACGCCGCCTCCGTCAAAGGCAGCTCTTCTTCCAGAAAAACCGGCGGCAGGACGACTTTCGTCGACCGGATACGAAGATCGTTGGTTTGAAAGAACATGGTCCTGCTTCCAGTGTAAGGGCTGCCGCCCGCCCACCCCAAACGGGAGCCGCGCGCAGAATCTTGGGCGACTGTGCCGCATGCGAAGGCGGTATCGTCCAGGCTATAAAGAAGAAGGGCGAGGCATTCCTTCTGCTCGAAACGGAATGCCGCGCTTTCCGAACATTCGATGAAGATTAGAACAGCTTCCCTGGTAGTCGTCCTGTCGTTGCCAGGCCTGGTATTTCTGGGTGCAACCCTGGTCAAATGGCGTGGCTTCCGCGCCAGCACGATGCCAAACGCATTCGAAACTTCAGTGGCGCGGTCGATGCGCGATTTTGCGATTCCGCGAGCTGAACATCGGCGGCCCAATCCCGTCGCAACAGATCCCAATGCCCTCGCGCAGGGGCGGGAGGCATTTCTTGCTCGCTGTGCCGTTTGTCACGGCGTCGATGGCCGGGGAGCCACGGAAATCGGCGCCACCCAGTATCCCCGCGTCCCGGACCTGCGCTCCGCTCCCACACAGCGCCTCAGCGATGGCGACATCCACTACATCATCGAGAACGGCGTGCAGCTTTCCGGTATGCCCGCCATGCCGGGCGCGCATGCGGAGACAGACGCCGAGAGTTGGAATCTGGTCGCCTATGTCCGCAGCTTCAGGTCCCCTGCTCCGGCGGAAGCTGCAACCCAGCTACAAATAGCGAGTTCGGCACATTACGTAGGTTCAGAGGTGTGCCAGAAATGCCATGCGGCTATTTATGTGCGGTGGAAGCAGACGCCCATGGCCAATGTTGTTCGCGACCCCAGACAGCATCCGGACGCGATCATTCCCGATCTCAATTCGAACAACGTCGCCAGATTCTCCCTCGATCAAGTCGCCTTCGTCTACGGCAGCAAGTGGAAGCAGCGCTACTTCACCAAAATTGGTGACGATTATTACCCGCTGCCGGCGCAATGGGACGTCGGCAACAGGAAATGGCTGAAGTACCACGTTCCTGATACTGGAGCGGACTGGTGGGCGGCCTATTACCCTTCCGACAACTTCCAGCGTCCGACGGGCCCAACCTGCGATGGCTGCCACTCTGTCAATTACGACATTCACAGCAAGCAGCCCACCGAATGGAATGTCGGATGCGAACGCTGTCACGGTCCTGGCAGCGAGCACGTAGCGCATCCCGCGCGCACCAATATACTGAACCCCGCCCAGATGGACGACGTGGCTTCGGACGATACCTGTATTGCATGCCATTCCCAGGGCAGGCCCCGTTCCGGTCTCATCGGCGGAAAAGCCTATGACTGGCCGGTTGGCTATCACGCCGGTCTTCGTCTCGTCGACTACTGGAAGCTTGACGAAATCACGTTGGGTCAAACCGACTTCTCGCATTTCGCTGATGGCACGGCGCATAAGAACCGCATGCAGGGCAACGATTTCGTGCAGAGCGTGATGTACCGACATGGCGTGACCTGCGCCACCTGCCACGACGTGCACGGCACAGGCAATGACGCGCAGTTGAGGTTGCCCCCCGACAAACTCTGCCTGGACTGCCATCAACCCGGATCACCGAATGGTCCGCATTCGGCAACCCTCGAAGAGCACACCCACCACAAGACAGGCAGTGCCGGGAGCGAGTGCATTGCGTGCCACATGCCGAAGATCGAAACCGAGGGCGTTCCAGGTTCGTTCGTTCGCTCTCATACCTTCCAATTCATCACTCCAGCAATGACCGAAAAGTACAAGATGCCGAATCCATGTACCTCATGCCATGCCGGCAAAACGACAGCCTGGGCGACTACCGAATTGGAGAAGTGGTCCAATGTGTCGCCCTGGAGGGTAGGCAATTAACCGGGGGCTTTAGCGTGCGCGGACCTCCGTGTTGATCTGCTCAATCAGTTGCAGCGACAGGCTCCTAATCCGGCCCCGTCCCGTTCCCGTGGCGCTCCTTCTTGTGTGTATCGAAATACACGTCCTGCTCGGTAGCGAGATGCTTCGCCTGGTCGGCAGCGCTCTGGGCCGCTTCCTGCGCTGTCTTTTGGGAGAATTCGTACGCCGGATCGGCAGGCACCGTATGCAGCGTGTCCGGCCATTTCCCGCTGGCCGCCACCAAATCCTTGAGCGACTTGCGGATGTCGGCGTGCGCCGAATCGTAGGTGTCCAGGTTGTCCTGCAACTCATCGCAAAGGTTGGTGAACTCCTCCAGCTTGGCGCGAATCTGCGCCTTGCGGTCCGCCGCCTGACGATTAGCGACCAATTGCCGCACTGCGTCCAGCCGTTCGCCAATGAACCTGATATACAGTTTGATCCGCTCATCCGGGTGGATCGCGTTGTCGCGAATCTGGTTGACCTCATCCTCAGTCAGAGGATCGGTCCGGTCCTGCGCATGCAAACGCGCAGAAAGTCCAAAAGCAAGCAGCACGACGAGGAAACAGGCGATCCGGCGGAACATAGGGGCCTCTCAAACAATCATCCTGGACGCAAACGTGAGCCCCGCGCAAGTCTTCAGGCCTGTTTGCCCAATCTTTACGTCGCATCGACCGGTGACGCCAGACCCGTCGGCGGCGACGGCTGTCGATACAACAGCGCTGGCAGGAACATGAAAAGGTGCACGCAACCCGCAACTGCAACCGCATACCCAACAAACCACCATGCAAACGGATCGGTCGCGTCCAGAAGCACCGCGACAACAAGAGTGATTCCCCCCGCGATCAGGAAGGCGCGCGCCACCGCAATCAGCCCTGGGTTGCGATAGGGCTGTCCGGCGATGGGCTGGAATCCGCTCATCGATGTACCCTCCGCAGAGGAGCCGGTCGCCTTCCATCGCCCAAGTTCCCGCAGCAGCCGCGCAGCGGCCATCCCCAACTGCACTGGGTGCAGGATGAACGAGTGGACATGGCCCGTTCCCGGATCGCGAAACCGCACCATGGGTTGCCGTCGCATCCACGCCGAAGGCGAGGCAGCCACTTCGCCCACTTCCACAACGTCCGCGGGATTCAACGCAATCGAGACACGCTCACTCCGATAGCGCAACCTTCCACCCTCAAACCACAGCAGCCCCGCATCGAAGAACCGGAACCCGTTGTAGACGCGCGCCTCGCCCTCCATGGCAAGTCCAGCCAATCGCCCCCTCACGCCGAGCCGCGCCTCCAGCTTCCGCCGCAGCCGCCCATAGTTGCCCGCCGTCACCACCCCTGCCCCCAGCTTCGTCAGCACGCATCCCAACACGACGCCACCCAGCATCGACACCGCTAAATGGCGGATACCGTTGCCGCCAAATCGATCTACCAGCCCCGCAGAGACCAATGCCGCCGCAGCCGTGGCGATCATCACCGCCCATATGTAAGCTCCGGCGTTTTGCTTCTGCCAGTCGGCCGTGAAAATCGCCGTGCCGCTCTCTTCCGGCGGCAACTCATACTGTGCCCCCGTGTCGTCCACCGTGCACAGCGTTTCCACTTCAGCCGGATTCAAATGCGCCAGGGCCGCCAGCGCCGCGGTGCGTTTCCGGCTCGACGGATGCGACGAGAACCACTCCGCGATCGCAGGCATATCCTGCGCAGTCCCGTTGCTGCGCATCACTCGCGCCAGTGAACTGATCATCGCGCGCGGATCTCCGGTGAGCGCAGCCGCCCCCGCATCGGCCTGAAATTCCCGCCGGCGTGCACCCCGCAATGCCCCGAAAAAGACCGCCACCGGCGCCAGCAATGCCACATAGATCCCATACGGCCACATCTCGAGTGCATCCCGGACCGGCGTCGCGAACAGCACCATCGCAATCCCGAGAGGCATCCACAGGGCCCGGTTCGAATGGCGGAAATGCGACAGTTCATGCGCCACCACGGCATCCACCTCAC
>Ga0206851_1056_pt1 | contig 35280 bp, 24 predicted proteins | sample Alteio_BWOrgCont_13_FD_152904 | JGI IMG/M metagenome (GOLD analysis project Ga0206851, IMG submission 152904) | Enriched cells from forest soil in Barre Woods Harvard Forest LTER site, Petersham, Massachusetts, United States -... | ecosystem: Environmental > Terrestrial > Soil > Temperate forest >... | reverse complement strand
TTTTGCGAAAAGAAAGCGAGGGTAAGGCCAAAAATGAGACAACTGATGACGTTGGCCAAGAGGGTGGCCACCGGAAAATTGGTTTCGAAATATCTCCTCACCCCTGAGGCGACTCCAAACCGGGCTACACTGCCCAGACCACCTCCAATAAATACCAGGATCCAATTATTCATGCAGGATTCATATTTCAATGTGTTGCTTTCAGCATATCCAGATAGCAATAAACCAAAAGCTTGGCAAAAGTAAAAATCTTCTGCTTTCAAAAGCGTGCTTTCCATCGTTTAACACAAGCATAGCACAATGCTCCGTCATCTGGTCACACAGGAAGAGCCACTGTTTTTGGCTTGTTTATAAAATAGTTCGTCAGCTTGAACAGGGAGTAACCAAGCACGATACCCAGAAATGCTCCACCAAGCACATCGGCCGGATAATGCACCCCCAGATAGATACGGCTATATGAAACAGCTCCCGCCCAGGCAAACAAGAGCCAACCAGCATACTCGTATCTGCTTTTCATGAGCATTGTCATAAAGGTTGCCAGGGCAAATGTGTTTGCGGCATGCGAGGAAACAAAACCATAGAGGCCCCCGCACCCTTTCAGCGTATGGACGAGCCCTGCCAGGAGTGAATTATGACACGGCCGGTAACGACAAACAGTATGTTTGATCAAACCACTGAGCTGATCACTGGCGGTTACAAGGAGAATAAGGGCCAGCAGGATAATCCAACTGTCTTTCCGGTAATAATAGATAACCAGGGTAATGAGGGCAAGGTAAAACGGTATCCAGATATACTCATCGCTCAGCCAGGCCATGGCATAATCCAACTGATCGTTGTGATGGCTGTTCAGGAAGAGGAACAGGTTTCTATCCAGATTTTTGATGGTTTCAAACAGGGCCAAGACAACGTATTTTTTTTGTTTTCATTAACTAACCAGGAGATCCGGCCAGGTTTACATCCTGTTCAGATACCTTCATTCAATCGTGCCCAGATCAGATCCTTTAATTCAGTCAGACCTGCACCTGAGGCGGAAGAAAAGAAAAGAAAAGGAACTGTTTTCTTTTCTTTGAAGCGTTTGTTCAGATCTTTTTTCATTTCAGCCTCTAGCTCTGCATCCAACATATCCGATTTAGAGATGGCCAGGATGCGCTTTTTATCGAGCAGTTCGGGGTTGAAGAGTTGAAGTTCTTTCAGCAATATCTTATAATCCTTAATAATATCGTGGCTATCAGCAGGCACCAGGAACAAGAGCATGGAATTGCGTTCGATATGACGAAGAAAACGAACTCCCAAACCTTTACCCTCATGAGCGCCTTCGATGATACCGGGTATATCGGCCATCACGAACGATTTGTAGTCACGGTATTTTACGATTCCCAGATTCGGCACCAGGGTTGTGAACGGGTAATTTGCAATCTCGGGTTTTGCAGCCGAAACAACAGATAACAAAGTTGATTTCCCGGCATTTGGGAACCCGACCAGACCAATATCGGCAAGCAATTTCAATTCGAGTATCTTCCAGATTTCCTGTCCCGGCTCACCGGGTTGGGCAAAGCGTGGAGTTTGTTGGGTCGGTGTTTTAAAATAATCATTTCCCTTTCCGCCTCTTCCACCGGGTACCAGGATCTTTTCTTCTCCGTCTTCGGTTATCTCAAACATCACTTCTCCCGTTTCCGCATCCCGGGCAACAGTTCCCAGAGGTACGTCAAGAAATTCATCTTTGCCTTCGGCACCGCTGCGGAGCGCACTTCCACCCTTGCCCCCATCAGTGCCGAGCACATGTTTGCGGTATTTTAAGTGAATGAGGGTCCAGAACTGTTTATTCCCGCGCAGAATAATATGTCCTCCCCGTCCTCCGTTACCTCCATCAGGCCCCCCCGGTTGCAGTCAGCTTGCTACGGTGCAGGTGCACGGAGCCGGCCCCTCCATCGCCCGAACGGCAACAGATCTTTACATAATCAACAAAGTTTGAATCCACGTTTTGGTTTGGTTCTAAAAAATAGTAACCCCGACTCATCGGCCGGGGTTACTTGTGTTGTGAATAGGCTAAATGGTTCAGACAGCTCCCGGCTTATCTTTTTGATTTTTTCTTTGCCGCCTTTTTGCCAGGAGCAGATACCGGTTTCTTAACTGACTTAACAGGAGTTTTTGCTTTCTTGAGAACTACCTTTTTAGCAGCGCTTTTCTTTGGTATAATCTTTTTAGTGATAGCCTTCTTCGGAGCCGCTTTCTTGGCTTTCACGGGAGCCTTTTTGGCAACCTTTTTCTTAGCAGAGGCCTTTGGAGGTGTTACGGCTTTCTTCTTAACCGGCTTTGGTTTAGAAATAAGGGTAGATTTTGAACCTGAACTGACAGCTGGTTTTACCTGAACAACTTTCTTTTCGGGAGTCCTGGTTACATTTTTCTTCGTCACTACTGCTTCAACGGAACGTGCAGAAAGGGTAGATTTGATGACCTTTTCTGCAGCCACCTTACGCTGTTTCGCTTCTTCAGGCGAATCGGCAGGGATAACAACCGGGTTGTAATGACGCGGGTAATCATCAACCATGGCGTGCGATGCATGTGTTGCACCCTGGCTCATATCGATCACACTGCAAAGTTCGTCGAAGATCTCATCTACACTCCCTACTCCATATACGGAGTAATATTTACCCTGTGCTGCATAATACTCTTTGAGGGGTGCCGTTTCCTTATTATAGACTTCGATCCGTTTTTGATGCACGGCGGGGTCTTTATCGTCTGCACGGTCAGATTCGCTTGCGCGGCCAACGAGTCGTTTCAGCAATTCTTCTTTTTCCACTTCCAGGGCCAACATCATGTTGATGGAGGTATTTCGTTCAGACAGAAGTTTGTCGAGCGCCTCTGCTTGTGCGGTGGTCCGTGGAAAGCCGTCGAAAATGAAACCGTTGGCATGTTTATTATAATCCAGCTTGCTGCGTATCATTCCGATCACAATATGATCAGGAACCAGGATCCCTTGATCCATCAGCTGCTTTGCTTCAAGACCGAGGTACGTGCCTTGTTCCACTTCCCCTCTTAGAATATCACCGGTTGAGAGATGTACCAAGTGGTATTTGTCAATCAGCTTTTTAGATTGAGTTCCCTTGCCTGCACCGGGAGGACCAAATAAAACAATGTTTAACATGTGTGGGGGTGTATTTATTGTTTGATGTTGTACTGCCCGACCCGATCTGTCTCGGAATTTGCCGGGAACCATAGACCTCTTACCAAGCTGATTTTGAGCTACAATATTAAATAATTTTCGGGTAAAAAAATCACTCTGCCGTGTAAATATCCCCCAGATTCCTTCCTAATCCATCGAAATCAAGACCGTATCCGACCAGGAAATTGTTGGGCACTTCGATGGCCACATAATCAACCTCCATTTTCTTGGTATAGGCTGCCGGTTTAAAGAGCAGGGTTGCGGTCTGAATCCGGCCTGCACCTCTTTCGTTGAGTTGTTTGTACAGCGTTTCGAGTGTAATGCCGGTATCCACAATATCTTCGATTACGACAACGGTCCGCCCGGTTATATCCCTGTCCAGGCCAATCAGTTCCTTCACTTTTCCTGTTGTTGTAGTACCCTGGTATGAGCTCAGCTTGACAAACGAAATTTCGCATTCCATTTTCAACTCCCGCATCAAATCAGCAGCAAAGATAAAAGAGCCGTTCAATACAGCCAGGAACAATGGCTTTTTGTCGGCCAGATCGACATTCATCCGGGATGCGATTTGCGCGATCGCTATTTTAATTTCTTCAGCACGGATATAAAGCCGGAAGGGCTTTTGGTTGATCTCGATTCTTTTCATAGGTTTTGAGGGCCCAAATCTAGGTAAAATGCATCATCTTTCCCGCTCGTTATCACTTATTTATCTGTTACCTGTCTATTGGGCAGGGTATCGGCATACCCTATCCGGGGCCATGCGCTGAAAGGTGCCAGGCTCAAAGGATGCAGGACTTCCATTGACGGGCAAGAATTAGTGCTATATTTGTCTCCCAAATCATTTGAAGCCTCAACAGCCAATGAAACCTCTCGTCAGCATTATTATGGGCAGCACATCGGATATGCCGGTGATGCAGGAAGCCGCTAAAATATTGGATCACTTTCAGATTCCTTTTGAGATCAATGCCCTTTCTGCTCACCGGGTTCCGGAAGCCGTCATGGATTTTGCACGAAAAGCTCATGAACGCGGTATCCGGGTAGTCATAGCCGGTGCTGGTGGAGCAGCACATCTGCCGGGTGTGGTTGCGGCATTAACGCCCATACCTGTTATCGGAGTTCCTTGCAGATCAAGCATCTCAATAGATGGCTGGGATTCCTTGCTTTCGATAGTCCAAATGCCCCCTGGTATTCCGGTTGCTACCGTCGGACTTGACGGTGGACAAAATGCGGGTATCCTCAGTGTACAAATTCTGGCTACAGGTGATGACAAACTGCTTCGAAAAGTCATTGCCTTCAAAGAAGGGCTCAAGAAAAAAATCCTAAAAGCAAATGAGGAATTAAAAACCCATAAATTTGAGTATCGTGTGGAGTAATTTTTTTTAAAGATCAGAACTGCATTTTTTAAAGGCCAGGACTAAATACAGATTGAGAAAAGTATTTAATGCGATCTGATTATTTCTTCAGTCAAACTTCTACCGGCAAGTTACTCGCCTCCTTCGTCATTCGTTTACTCAAACTGAATTCAGGTTCGTAATACGGTGGCCTTATAGCCAGATTCAATGCTCTTCCTCTAACACCTTCGTTGAAATCAGCAGTTCTCGTACATCCACTCCAAGCGCGGAGGCCATCTTTCGAAGCACAGAGATACTGGGTTGGGTTTTGTTGTTACAATAGTTGGTAGTGACAACATAACTTCGTCCGATTTGTTTGGCAAGCCACCCCTGACTTCTTCCCTGGTTTTTGAGTATTTCCTTAATTCGGTTCATTGGTCAACTGATAAGAGTTTATCTCCTTTTTATTCTTCTCCCTGCTGTCTGAGAAACAGGTCAGATTAACACACTATTTACATAATCCGTTTAATTTCAAGTCTATTCCTGAAAGCAAGCTCCTGCTTAGGATAATTATGTGTGCAGATATTTTGAATAACCTATAAAATATTTGTTAAAAGCAATACACAAATATAGCCATGAATCAATCAGCTGTCTTGTATTTTCGGCAATCAGGTTTTTTTTGAGGTTGAGCGCATAAAAACTGAAGCTAAACATGTAAAATTGGTGGCTCCGAATATCACCGTTCTGGCCTCTGTTTTACATCTATCCCATTCCGGGTCTATAAAATGGAGCGCAAATTGATTTGCATCTGTTGATCCAGACTCTTTATTTCGTGCCTCTGTATTTGAATGGTTGAGATGTTTAGAAAAACAGATTTCTTATCTGGATCCAGATGGAAAAGACGCAAGGCACAACCGTTGTTATCTTTGTCCGCACGACCTTTGTACGGCGCCTGGGCCATCTGTTTTTTACCCTTTGGTTGACGATGCCAGCAACTGTTTTCTCTGGCAATGACATACAGCCCGGAGGAGCCCGGGCTTCGGCCATGGCGGATGCATCGGTGTGCCTGCAGGATGCCTGGTGCACCTGCAATAATCCGGCAGGGCTGGCTTTCCTCAAACATGCAGAACTGGATGTCAGCTACAACACGCCCTTCCTGCTTTCAGAGATCGGACAAGCCGGTATTGCTGCTGCATTGCCTTCGAAAGGGGGCGGTTGGGGCCTGTTTCTTTCTTCGGTTGGGACCGAATATTATCAAGAAAACAAAACAGGGCTTTCCTTTGCACTCAGGCTTGGCCCTCGCTTTTCTGCAGGTGTGCAGCTTGATGCCTGGGGTGTTGTCATTGCCGGCGGGTATGGTTCCTCCTACGCACTTGACGGTGATATAGGCTTTCAAGCCATGCTCACAAAGACGCTGATGGTTGGAGCACATGTAATCAACCCTACACGGGCGCAGTTCACAGGATATTCGGCAGCATCTCTTCCCGTTTCGATGAGTCTGGGCATGGCTTATGAAGCTTCGTCCAGTGTTTTGTTGACCGCAGAAGCTCAAAAAGAGACCTACTTTCCACCTGCATTTAAATTTGGCCTGGAGTACAAGCCGGCAACAGGCTTGTTTGTGAGAACCGGTATCTCGGCGGGCCCGTGGACTTACTGTCTGGGTGCTGGTTACCAAATCAATAAACTCAAACTCGACTTCTCTTCTACCTGGCATCCTGTACTGGGCTTTACACCGGGTATTGGCATCGGTTTTATCTTCTGAATACAAATCAGCACATGTCAGAGTCAGCAATTACCGGATCTTCAAATCAAACGCATGCTTGCGGAAGCCTGGGCCGACGAGCTCGTCGTAGAGTAAAGCCCAATACGCTTGCCCATCCCTGTTTCTTACTGTTGCTGATTCTTTTCCTCCCTGTATTAAGATACCAGGCACAGGAGGATTCAACAAAAAGATCGCCCCTTTATCCGGAACCCCCACTCAGTGAAGAAATGCAGGAAAACATCGAACTGAATAGCCAAAACACAGGGGCAGCGAATGCCGATTATTCTCCCCTCACCGATCCATTCACTGCGTTCCTTCAGCATCCCCTCGGTATAAACACCGCCTCCAGGGAAGCGTTGGCAGAATCGGGTCTTTTCAACCCGATCCAGATTGTGCATCTTCTGGATTACATCCACGAGCACGGGAAACTCATCAGCCTCTACGAACTGCAGGCTGTAGATGGTTTTGATGTGGGTACCATACGCCGTATCAGGCCCTATATCTCCCTGAACAGATCACCGGATAAACCGAGTCTGAGCCTTCGCAGCCTCATCCATGAATCGAATCAACAACTCAGCCTCACCTGCGATCGGGTGCTTGAACCTCAAAAAGGATTTTCTCCCCTTCCTCCAGGCCCCCAAACTAACCGTGAACGGTATCTGGGCAGCCCTGCCGGACTCAAGTTGCGCTATACCTACACTTGGCAGAATAGCATCCACTGGGGTTTTCTGGCCAGAAAAGACCCCGGAGAACAATTCTTCAGGGGGATTGAAAAACAGGGCTTTGATTTCTATTCTCCCTTTTTCGGCATACACAACAGAGGCCGCCTGAAATCACTTGTAGTTGGTAATTACTCCCTGTCCATCGGTCAGGGACTGGTAGCCTGGTCAGGAATAGCTTTCTCAAAAACAGCTGATGCTTGCCTGATCTCCAAAACAAGCTCTGGCCTGCGCGAATACACGGCCTCCGACAAAACAAACTTCCTGCAGGGGGTTGGTCTCTGTCTGCGCACAGGTCTGGTCGAATCCACTTTTTTCTATGCCCATCAAAAGGAGGATGCCCGTGTAACCGACACGCTTGCCAACGGCAGTCAGCCGGAGGTACGTTCTCTTCGCAGCAATGGGGTACACGCCACTCTGGCCGAGGCCGCAATGAAAAACAGGATCACCCGTACCCTGGCCGGCACCCATCTTGCGTTCAACAAACGTCTGTATCAGATCGGGCTGACCGCGCTCAGCACCTTGTTCAGCGCCTCCGTCGAGCCCCGTTTCAAACCTTACAACGCTTTTGAATTCAGGGGCAAGACGAGTACGAATCTGGGGTCTGATTACAGCCTGGTTTGGCAAAATATCCATCTGTTCGGAGAAGCAGCCTGGAGCTTCGAACAGAACTCCCGCCTTACCGCACCGGCATACGCCCTGCTTCAGGGCATTCAGATAGCCGCAGCGCCTCGTCTCAGCCTGGCCCTGTTATACCGAAACTACCAACGAAATTACAACGCCTTCTTGGCGAATGCATTTTCAGAAGGAGGTAAGACAAACAACGAACAAGGCGCTTACCTCGGTTTTGTTTTGAACCCGGGCCCCCGTTCGTCCCTCTCGGCCTATGCCGATCTTTTTTCCTTTCCCTGGCTCAAATACCGTATTGATGCTCCGTCAAAAGGCTTTGACTGTTTTGCCAAGTATTCATTCAACCTCTCCAGGAAAACAGCGATCTATCTCCATGTTCGCTCCCGTCAGAAATTTCAGGACCCACCTCTTGGTTCAGCCCCCGGGGAGATCAGCTCACCGCTCACGTACCTGCAAACCAATTACCGCATCAACCTAAGTTCCAGCATTTATTCATGGCTTATGCTCCGGAGCCGGATAGAAGCCGTAATCATGACAGATAGTGCCGGGCAAACGGAGACTGGCTTTCTCATCAGCCAATTCATCCGTATTCAAAGCCCTAAAAACCCCTTTGCTGTTTGCGTATCTTACAGCTTGTTCGATACGCCTTCGGCCAATACCCGGATCTACGCATTCGAAAACACGGTACCTGGCAACTTCTCAATCCCTGCATTTTCCGGAAAAGGTTCAAGGATACAAGCGCTTCTTGGTTACAGGGCTTGTAAACCACTCTTGCTTTGGGTGTCGGTGGCAAGGATTTATTTTGACGACAGGAATGTGATCAGCCCCCATTCTTTGCAGGAAATCAATTCATCTCACCGTACCGAGGCTACCCTGCAACTAAGCCTCCGTTTTTAAAAACCAAACAAAACCAGGCCTGTTTTGAGAAACGAGATCAGCTTTATTTAGCTACATTTACACGATCATTTTACTAATACAAGACCCCATGAAACCACGTTTCACTCAGACCTTTTTTCTCAAAGTCTTACCCTTCATCATCCTCGCTTTTCTTGCTTCTACCGGGCTTTCTGCACAAACCGGCGCCGATGCCAAAACCGGCATAAGCCATGCTAAACCCGATTCTGTTGTCTTCCCTCAGGCCATTGGCTGGGTGAATGATTTCGAAGACATCATCGACAGCGCAACCGAAGTAAAACTCACCAACCTCATCCTTGATCACAACAAAAAGACCTCAAACCAGATTGCCATCGTCACCATCTCCAGTATTTCACCTTACACCGCCCTGGCCGAATTCACAAGCGACCTCTCCAATGCCTGGGGCGTGGGCGAAAAAGGCAAGAACAACGGCGTGACCATTATCTTCAGTAAAGCCCTGCGCGAAGTACGCATCACCACCGGGCTGGGCATAGAACAAAAGTTAAACGATGCCTTGTGCCAGAAAATAGTTGACCAGTATATGATCCCTGCATTCAAGGACGGCGATTATGGGATGGGCATGATGGATGGGGTGAGCGAAATCATCCGGATCCTGGAGCTGAAATAAACGCATGTTTCAAAACAATGCTGAGTTCCCGGGAGGTGGCCGTTTGACAACACCGATTCTTCAGCCTTAGCTTGCCACCCCACCCCTACTTCATCGGTTCCTTTAGCGTAATCGGGGTTTTCCCATCGGTAATAATGAGCTTTGCGTTCGGCGAATCGGCCAGGGCCCGCATCGCTTCCACGGCCTTGTATTTAATAAGCAATTCGGTGATGGTGGAGTTGGTAAGCTCTTGTGCTTTCTTCAATGCCTGGGCTTCGATGACGCTCCGTTCTGCTTCCTTTTTCTGTTTCTCGAGCGAATAATCTTCCTGCAGCCGTTCAAGCTGGATGTCGGATTCTTTCTCTTTTCGCTGTTTTTCGAAGGCAAAATCCATTTCCTTACGCTGTTTTTCGATCGTCGACTCGGTAATGCGTTTCTGGATGAGGATATCCACTTCCTGTTGTTTGGCTTGCTGTTCAGACAATACCTTGCGTTCAATGGCACGGTCTATCTCGTCGGGCACATCAATGTCGCGCACAAGCACCTGATCGATGACAAAACCATAATGCCCGATATCAAGCGTCATATTGTCGAAGATCGATTTTTCGAGCGAGTCGCGTTGTACCATCAGATCCATCGCGCGGTAGTTCAGACACGTTTCGCGTGCAGTGGCCTCGAGGTTATTCAGCAGGATTTCTTTTTCGAAGTTAAGACCCAACGTGAGGTATATTTCATGAATCTGGGCCGGTTTGAGGTGATAGAGCATCGTGATGTCGGCCTTCGACTCCATGCCTTCCTTGGTTGGAAGCACCATTTTAACCGACAGCTCTTTGATGCGCGTACTGAATTTCACATAATGAATGCCAAACCCCACCGCATGACGGCCCGATGCATAATTATCGGGTTTGAGTTTGCCACTGACAACCTTCATCCCTATTTCACCCGGATGTATGGTAGTGCAGCTTTGCATAAGCATAAGCAGGATTGCGAACAAGGCGGTTAACCGCACAGCGCTGTATGTGTGTAGCTTCTTCATAGGATGTTGTTTTAAGGATGAATAATGCGTGAAAACAACGGCTCAATTAATATGCCATCAAACCTGCTTTCGCCGAACCCGGATCGGCGACACACCATTCCGGCGCAGACACCGCAACCCACAAAAAAAACGACAAAAGCACAAAGCCCTTTATTCACAGGCAGTACAGCGTTTCTAAAAAAAGCACAGCGCAGCCATGAAGCTAAATCTCAGCTCAGGTGAAATACTGCGCAATTATTTTTTCATTAGAAATCGGAAAAGCAAAAAAAAGTTAGAGGCTGGTAAGAACCCGGTTAGGTACTCATTAGAAGCAGGACGCCAACCGTATTTTTTCCCTGGCTTCGTTATTCCTCCCCCCCGGCCCTGTTGTCTTTAAAACCTGGTTCTCGTATTTAGGGTTCACTCAAAAAATCGACAAACTATTGGGGGACGAATCGCCCTGTGCGCTGGGGAGTCCACGCGGAGTGCGAACTTCAAGATGGCTGGCGAGAAGCGGTGGCCTGTGCTGAAAAGCCATCTTGAAGTTGGTCCGCGTGGGGCCTTTTTTGCGTTACTTTTTGGGCAAGCAAAAAGTAACTTAAAAATTCCTTTGAACACAACGTTCGTCCACGTTCTGCTTGGTGCAAGGGTTTTGAGTGGAAACGGTATTTAGTCTTGCATCTCAATGATAAAAATGAGACATTATGTGTTGATTGGGTGATGGTTGTAGGTGTTTGAGTGAACCCTATTTATGACAGAGAGCAAGGAGGATATCCTGTTTTTTACGCTTTCTGAACTATTTTGTACGATTGCAATTTCCATAGCAACTGTTTCCTATTCCAGGATACCTGTTGAAATTGAAATCGTACCGTTTTCACTTTCCATGGCATCAATGTAAGGTGCACCTGTTTGTATTTCACTTTCCATCGTACCCATAGAAAATGAAATCGTTCCTGTTTCACTTTCCATCGCAACAAGGTCAAATGATCTATGCCGGTTTCTTCTTCCCTTGCACCTCTTTCATTTTCCATCGCACCGATGTCAATTGATATTGTAACGATTTCATCTTCCATCGTTTCAAGATCATTTTACATACACTGTATTTCATTTTACATCGTACCGATTTCAATTGACATCGAAGCGATTTTAGCTGACTTTCCGATGAAGTCAACTGTTTTGGCGCCTAAATCATTTTCCATCGTACACAAATCAGCTGCAACCGTACACATTCTTCCTTCCACAGCCGGTATTTGATTACCGGCAATTTCCGGATAGCAATCATCAAGCTTGGTCTACGGTGCTGTTGGATGAATATCAGGAGACTTTGACTTCCTTTAGATTCCTTCTCACCAAAGCCACCCTTGTCATCTGCTAACACTTCCTGCTACCCAGTGTGTTCGGGACTTACACCCGAGAGTCATCGCCCATGCCGGGCGCACAAACAAAAAGAGGGACAACGTATGTCCCTCTTTTTAACACTAAAGCCTTGATTCACGAAAACAATTGCGTTGGTCCCGGGCAACTGTCGGCTTACCCGATTGAATTATTGCGCATTGAGTTCGGCTTTGATCTTCTCGTATTTATCTGTCTGTTCAGTCTTTGCATATAACTGTTTCAGCGAAATCATGGTGCTTCTGTCTTTGGGGTTAATAGCATGTGCCTTTTCGAGGTAAGGTAGCGCCAATCTGAAAATATCATCGGCCTTTTTTCCTTCTTTTGCCGATGCAGCGGCATCCTTGATGGTATTTGCCTTGCTATAGATCTTAACGGCCTGGTTATTATAGAGCACACCCAAGTTATACAATGCATCAAAATACTCTGGTTTGAGCTCTATCGCCTTTTTGTAATAGCTCTCGCTCTGACTGAAATACGAGGCATAGTCAGCCGGCTGAGGCAGATCAGCGCCTTTTTCATCCTTTGGGTTTGCCAGGTTGTCGAACACGCTGGCAACTACCAGGTTCAGCTGGGCATCGTTGGGGTTCTTTTCGATTACCTTTTTGAGGTTGGCGAGGGCTTCCTGGTTTTTATGAGCCATCAGGAAGAGGTTGGTTTCGGTGGTAAGCAGATCCATATCGTTCGGATATTTAGCCCTTCCTTTCGAAAGTAAGATGCTGGCAGCGGCTGTATCCTTATCATTAATGAGTAAGGTGGCAAGGATCGAAACGGTTTTTCCCTGACCATACCCCATATCCACCAATTTTTGATAAGCCGTTTTTGCCTTCGGAAGATCGCCCCCGACACGGTAGGCCAGGGCTGCATTATTGAGAACAGAGGTATCTGGTTTTCCCAACACATTCGAGATTTCATAAGCCGTTTCAAGCGCTATAGCAGCATCGGCTGTTTTCTTGAAATTGTAATCAGCTCTGCCTTTGTTATCATAATGAACCTCAATCAGATAAAGGCTCTTATTGATATCATCGGTATAAATGGCTTTTTTGTCATACCCCTTTGCTTTGACAAACGATTCGTAGGCAGTTTGCAGATCCGGGAGCGGGGCATTTTCGTACGACACCATACTTCGTTTGTTGACATCCTTTTCATCCTTTTGTTTCTCATCCTCCACCTGGTGCAGGTGTTCATAGGAGGTAAGATAGATATCGCCGCGTATTTTCCAGGTTTTGGCTTCCACCCCGGTTTCTGGATGTTGCGCTGCTGCATCGATATTCAGTTTTGCTTTTGCCAATGCATCCAACTCCTTGTACTGCTTATAATCGTTTAAAGCATTGATGGCGGTGGTGCGTTTACTTGACTGGGCTGTGAGAACTCCTGTGCTCAGGACGATCAGTGCCAGTACGCTGAATTGTTTTTTCATAGATGTATTCGTGTTTATAACGGTCGGTTCATATTAGTTCTCTGGTTCGGGTGTTGCACCGGTTTCGGTGGTCGTGTCTGTTTCTGATCCTGGGGTTTCGCTGCTTCCTTCGGCGGCGCCATTTTCAAGCGCTTCGGCCGCTTTGCGTTCTTCGGGATCTACATTCACTTTGGCCACCGAGGCTATTTCATCGGTGTCGCTGAGATTGATCAGCCGAACGCCCTGAGTGGCTCTTCCGATCACACGCAAATCGCTAACCGCCAGACGGATGATGATTCCCGACTTGGTAATGATCATCAGATCGTCGTTATCGTCCACATCCTTGATGGCAATCAGACTACCTGTTTTCTCGGTTACATTCAGGGTTTTGACACCTTTACCACCCCGGTTTGTGACCCGGTATTCCTCGATATCGGAGCGTTTTCCAAAACCCTTTTCTGAAACCACCAATACATTGGTCTGAGGGTTCTCGATGGTGATCATCCCAATGACCTCATTATTGGTTCCTCCCTCATCATCCAGATTGATCCCTCGTACACCCGAGGCATTTCTGCCCATGGGGCGTACCTTTTCTTCATTAAACCTTACCACTTTTCCGAGTTTGGATGCCAGCATGATTTCGCATTTGCCAGATGTCAGGCGGGCTTCAAGCAGTGTATCACCATCTCTTACGGTAATGGCATTGATACCGTTGGTTCGTGGACGTGAATAGGCTTCCAGACTGGTTTTCTTGATAATCCCGTTCTTGGTACACATGATAATGAAGTTGTTCTTCGTATACTCTTCATCGGTCAGGTTCTTTACATTAATATAGGCCTTTACCTTATCATCCTGTGGAATATTGATGAGGTTTTGGATCGCACGGCCTTTGCTGGCCTTGTTTCCTTCGGGTATTTCATAGGCACGCATCCAGAAACAACGTCCCTGTTCGGTGAAAAACAGCAGGTAATTGTGGTTTGAGGCCACAAACAGGTGTTCGAGGAAATCTTCCTCCCTTGTAGTCGAACCTTTCGATCCCTTCCCGCCCCGGTTTTGCGTACGGTATTCGGTAAGCGGAGTGCGTTTGATATAGCCCATGTGCGAAATGGTGATGACCACTTCCTCATCGGCAATGATATCTTCCATACGAAAATCTCCGGCAGCGTATTCAATCACTGTTTTGCGTCCATCCCCATATTTTTCCTTTACTTCTTTCAGCTCTTCCTTAATAATGCCCATCCGGAGTGTTTCACTGCCCAATACTTCATTGAGGTGGGTGATGAGTTTCATCAGTTCATCGTATTCAGCCTTGATCTTGTCGCGCTCGAGTCCTGTCAATACACGCAACCTCATTTCGAGGATGGCCTTGGCCTGGATCTCGCTCAAACCGAAACGTTTGATGAGTTCATCCTGGGCTTCGCCCGGGGTCTTCGATTCGCGGATGAGTTTAATGACCTCATCCAGGTTATCGAGGGCAATCAGATAGCCCTGTAAGATATGTGCTCTTTTTTGGGCTTGTTCGAGTTCGAATTTGGTGCGTCTTACCACGACTTCATGTCTGAACTCGATAAAGTTTGAGAGCAGGGTCTTGAGATTAAGCATCACCGGCCGGCCGGCAACAAGGGCAATATTATTGACGCTGAACGAGGTCTGAAGCGCGGTGTATTTGAACAGGTTGTTCAAGACCACGTTGGTGATGGCATCTTTCTTTATTTCGTAGACGATACGCATGCCGTCGCGGTCGCTTTCATCACGCAGGGCGCTGATCCCTTCAATCTTTTTTTCATTGATAAGGGCTGCGGTGTTTTCGATCATCTGTGCCTTGTTCACCATGTAGGGAATTTCGGTGACAATGAGTCGTTCGCGGTTGTCGTGAATCTCGATATTGGTTTTCGAACGCATGACAATCCGTCCGCGTCCGGTTTCAAAGGCATCTTTTACTCCCTGATAGCCATAAATAATGCCTCCGGTCGGGAAATCTGGGGCTTTCACAAACTGCATCAGTCCGGCAATATCAATGTCCTTATTATCTATATACGCGTGGCAGGCATCAATCACCTCGCTCAGGTTATGGGGAGGCATGTTGGTTGCCATCCCTACTGCAATACCGGAAGCCCCATTGATAAGCAGATTGGGGATGCGGGTTGGGAGCACGGTGGGTTCTTCGAGCGAATCATCAAAATTTGGGCGGAAATCGACCGTATTTTTATCGATATCGCCCAGCATCTCCTCGGCAATCTTTCTCAGACGGGCTTCGGTATAACGCATGGCAGCCGGAGGATCTCCGTCAACCGACCCGAAATTTCCCTGTCCGTCTACCAGCGGATAACGAAGGCTCCATTCCTGGGCCATACGCACCATGGCATCATATACCGACGTATCGCCATGGGGGTGATATTTACCCAGTACCTCTCCAACGATCCTCGCCGATTTTTTATAGGGGCGGTTTGACATGACCCCCAGATCGAGCATTCCGAAGAGAACGCGGCGGTGAACAGGCTTAAGACCGTCCCTGACATCGGGCAGGGCACGCGACACAATGACCGACATCGCATAATCGATGTAGGATGTCTTCATCTCGTCTTCGATGTTAATCGGAATTATTTTTTCTCCTTCAGCCATATTGTCATTTAGTTGATCTCTTGTGGATACTTGGTACGATGATTGGGTTGGGTACAGGAAACAGCCTGGATTCAGCTACATTCACAACCCTGCAACCGTTTTCGCGTATACAGATGTGTATCTGCTTTGTTTAAGGCGACCGAAGGTACTTAATATCGACTCAAACCTGCATGGCTTTTCCTCATTAATTATTAACATTTTCAGGTGGAAAAAAAGCACCGCCCCGAAGGATGACGAGATTAATATCCAGTAATTTTGCAATGCTGCCGGAAATATGTAATTTTCAGAGATATTACGGTCTTGCAGACATTTAACCGAAATGCTCAAACACTCTCATTATGGAAGCGAAATTCTCCCCCAGGGTTAAAGACGTGATCACATTCAGCCGTGAAGAAGCGTTACGTCTTGGTCACGATTATATCGGAACCGAACATCTGCTGTTGGGCATCATCCGCGAAGGGGAAGGCATGGCTATCAAAATCATGAAAGCCCTGACTATCAACCTACAGGATCTCCGTAAAGAAGTAGAAACACTCACGGGTTTGGGGAACAAAAAGGTAAATGTGGCCCTCGGGAACATCCCCCTGGTGAAACAGGCCGAAAAAGCGCTGAAGATCACCTACCTCGAAGCCAAGATTTTTAAAAGCGCCATGATCGGAACAGAGCACCTGCTCCTCTCCATCCTGAAAGACGAAGACAGTATAGCAACCAAAGCCTTACACAAATTCAACATCGATTACGAAACCATAAAAAACGAACTTGAAATGATGAATGCAGATCCCAGAGCCGAGTTTCCACAAAACCCGGCCGATGATGAAAATGAAGACGACGGAGGGGCTTTTGGAAGCGGAACAAAAAAGATTTCCGACTCCAAGTCTAAAACCCCTGTTCTCGATAACTTCGGTCGTGATCTTACAAAAGCTGCCGAAGACGGTAAACTTGACCCGATTGTAGGCCGCGAAAAAGAAATTGAACGCGTGTCACAGATCCTGTCCCGACGCAAGAAAAACAACCCTATCCTCATCGGCGAACCCGGTGTGGGTAAATCAGCCATCGCCGAAGGTCTTGCCCTGCGCATCACCCAGAAAAAAGTATCCCGTGTTTTGTTCAACAAACGCGTAGTCACGCTCGATCTGGCTTCTCTTGTAGCCGGAACCAAATACCGTGGCCAGTTCGAAGAACGCATGAAAGCAGTGATGAACGAGCTCGAAAAATCGCCCGATGTCATCCTTTTTATTGATGAAATCCATACCATCATCGGCGCCGGCGGAGCTTCGGGTTCCTTGGATGCATCCAACATGTTCAAACCAGCCCTCGCCCGCGGCGAAATACAATGTATCGGCGCCACCACCCTGGATGAATACCGTCAGTACATCGAAAAGGACGGGGCCCTCGAACGCCGTTTCCAAAAAGTAATTGTTGAACCGGCCACCCCCGATGAAACAATTCAGATCCTCCAGAACATTAAATCAAAATACGAAGACCACCACAATGTCATCTATACAGACGATGCCATCAAGGCCTGCGTAACCTTAACCAGCCGGTACATAACCGACAGACATCTGCCCGATAAGGCGATCGACGCACTCGATGAAGCCGGTTCGCGTGTACACATCAACAACATCAAGGTCCCTAAAAATATCCTCGAAATCGAAAAGAAAATAGAGGAAATCAAGGAAGAAAAAAACAAGGTGGTGCGTTCACAGAAGTATGAGGAAGCGGCACGGCTGAGAGACACCGAACGACAACTTTTGGAACAGCTCGAAGTGGCAAAGAAAGCCTGGGAAGAAGAAACCAAGACACACAAAGAAACCGTAAGCGAAGACAATGTGGCCGAAGTCGTGGCCATGATGACCGGCGTACCGGTTCAGCGTATCGCCCAGAACGAAGGCAGCAAGCTGGTGAATATGGCCAGTGATCTGATGGGCAAGGTCATCGGTCAGGATGAGGCTGTGAAAAAGGTGGTAAAAGCCATTCAACGCAACCGGGCCGGATTGAAAGACCCCAACAAACCTATCGGAAGCTTTATCTTTCTGGGTCCTACCGGGGTCGGAAAAACACAACTTGCCAAGCTCCTTTCCAGCAACCTGTTTGATAACACCGATGCCCTGATCCGCATCGACATGAGCGAATACATGGAGAAATTTGCCGTGACCCGCCTCATTGGCGCTCCTCCCGGTTATGTAGGATACGAAGAGGGAGGACAGCTTACCGAAAAGGTCAGACGTAAACCCTACTCTGTTATCCTCCTCGACGAAATCGAAAAAGCCCACCCCGATGTGTTCAACCTCTTGCTGCAGGTGCTCGACGACGGGCAGCTCACCGACAGCCTTGGACGTAAGATCGACTTCAAAAACACCATCATCATCATGACCTCGAACATCGGTTCACGTCAGCTGAAAGATTTTGGCCAGGGAGTTGGTTTTGGTACCACGGCCAAGAAAGACAATGTCGAGGAAAACACCAAGGGTGTGATCGAGAATGCACTCAAAAAGGCCTTTGCGCCCGAATTCCTGAACCGTATAGACGATGTGGTACTCTTCAATTCACTGAGCAAGGATGATATCCACAAAATCATCGATATTGAACTCGAGAAATTATACGGACGCATACACAGCCTGGGCTATATCATCAAGCTTACTCCTGCTGCAAAAGATTTCGTCTGCGAAAAAGGATACGATGCCAACTTTGGCGCCCGTCCGTTAAAACGCGCGATTCAAAAATATGTGGAAGACCCCCTCGCCGAGGAAATCATCAAATCGGCCGTAGCCGAAGGTGATATTGTAGAGGTAGATCTTGACAAGGAAAAAAATGATATCGTTGTTCGGGTTACAAAACCCAAAGAAATAAAGCCAAAAAAGAACAAAAAAGAAGAATAAATTCAAAAAAGGGAAACGCAAGTTTCCCTTTTTTATTTCGCTCAATGCCAAGATGAAAGAAAGAAGTAGTATCCTCCCCCCGCTTCCGGTTCACCGGCCAGATGATAGAATGGCTTGATTTTTGGTACGAAACTGTGTTTTACCTATTTTTGCAATTAACTATAATCAGACCGTATGCGAACAAAGAACTACCTCCTGCTCTCTCTGCTTATCAGCGTGACATGCCTGCAGCTGAAGGCCACAAACCCTACGTACGATATTAAGATCAAAATTAAAGGCCTGAAAGACTCTTCCTGTCTGTTAGCCTATTATTACGGCGATAAACAGTACAGTGTAGATACAGCCAAAGCAAATAAAGACGGCCTTTTTGTGTACGAAGGAAAAAAGAAACTCGATCCGGGCATGTATCTGCTCATTATGAACAAACGTAAACTGTTTGATTTCCTGGTCCTGGAAAACGAGCAGCATTTTTCGCTGGAAACCGATACCCTCGATTTTAACGGACACATGAAGGTTAGCGGTTCGAACGAGAACAAGGTGTTTTTTGACTACCTCATCTGGCTGGGAGCCAAGCAAAAAGATGCCGAACAGTGCCACAACCGGTACAAGGTCATCAAAGAAACAAATAAAGATTCAGCCAAGATTATCCAGGATAAACTCAAAGGACTGGATGGAGAAGTAAAAGCCTATATGACCGGGTTTATGAAAGACCACCCAACCAGTTTCACCTCCAAATTCATGAAGGCCACCTTGGATGTGGATGTGCCCGAAGCCCCCCTCCTCGCAAACGGAAAAAAAGATTCCACGTTTGCATACCGGTACTACAAGGCTCATTTCTTTGACAATATTGATATGGCCGACGAGCGCATGCTTCGTACACCGATCTATTACCCCAAAATGAAACAATATCTGGAAAGCATGACCTTGCAGATACCCGACTCTATCATCAAGGAAGGCGATCTGATCATCAGCAAGGCAACGCCAAACAAAGAAACCTTTAAGTTCTGTGTCTATTATATGACCGGCACCTATGAAACGTCGAAGGTGATGGGTTTTGATGCCGTATTTGTACACGAAGCGTTTAAATACTTCAAAACAAAAAAGGCCTGGTGGGTGGATGAAGCACAAAACAAAAAAATTGTAGACCGGGCCTCTAAACTCGACTCCACGCTTATCGGCAAGATCGCCCCCAATCTCATCATGGAAGATTCGGCGGTAGGGTTGACTCCCGATTTCAAGACCTATTCGCTCAATAACATCAAGGCTAAATACACCGTCCTTTATTTCTGGGACCCCGATTGTGGCCACTGTCAGAAAGAAACGCCCAAACTGGTTGAGTTGTACAACCGGGTACTACACAGTAACTATCACCTCGAAGTGTATGCCGTTGGCTGTATCTCCGAACTCGGGCCCTGGAGAAAATACATACGCGAAAAAAAACTCCCCTGGATAAACGTGGTCGATGCCTTGAACAATCAACACTACAAAAGCACGTATGATATCTACAGCACCCCGGTGATCTATATTCTGGATGAAAACAAAAAAATTATTGCAAAACGTCTCGAAACCGATCAGATCGAAGAGTTTCTAAAGCAATACGAAAAGATGCAGTCGTTAAAAGAAAAAAAATAAAACCAACAAACAGGCCCGCATCAGCGGGTCTGTTTGTTTTATTCCCCTCCCACCTATTCCCCTTTACCGCGCATGTACAGGTCTATTCTATTTCTGCCGAACCGAATGCCTGCGCTCCTTGTTCTTGTATTCTGTCTACACGCAGCCCTGTTTGCCCAAACCGATGATCTGAACCACCTCAAATACTGGAGCTACCGCCAGCGGCTGGTGAACACGTTTATGGTGGTAGGGCCAGAACCAGGACAAAGCATTCCGGCCGGGATTCGTAATTTATGGAACGGCCCGGCCTTGCATTTTGGCGATGCTCCCGTGTACATGGGCTACTATATCGGCGTGCTTTCGACAGAGTACAGACTGCTTGCGGATAGACAACAACCCGCCGAGCGCACCCTTACCGAGCTCTTCTACGCCCTGGAGGCCATTAACCGCCTCGATGAGGAAGCCGAGCCGCTTTGGGGCGTTCCAAATGCGCATCACGAACGAAATGGATTTATAATTCAAAGCGATATCCCGGCCGACTTCTGCCAACGATATACCACAGCATTGAATTCACACCTGGGCAAACAAATGGTGAACACCGGTTCGGGTATCGGGGGCATGGTGAACAACGTGGTGGGCGGATTGGATACCGCCGATAACCACAACAATACCTGCAGCCAGGATCAGATAGCCAATCTGCTGATCGGATTGGCGCTCTGTGTTAAATTAGCGCCTGATATGACCCAGTTCAGAGATGAACTCACGGGTATTACGCGCAGTTATTCCTTCCGCGAATCTGCCAAAGAAATTGCCGGCAGATTGCTTTCGTATATGCGCGACACGCCGTATGGAGGGCTTGCGTGGACCCTCCATGCTCCCGACGGTGTGCGGCTGAGCAATGGCAAAGGCGGCAATGCAAGACCCAATGCCTATGGTTTTGCGGCTGCGGGTAAATGGATTACCGGAAAAGAGTATGCAGATTTCACATCCCGGTTTACGCATTTCTACTGGAAGGCCATTTATGCCCGACCGGTACTCCGGCTTCACCCGGATGATTTGTTGTTTGGATTAGAGCTTAGTCCCATTGGCGATTCGTGGAGAGGGGCCGGCAGCAAGAGCAAAACAGTGCTTCGGATCAACCGCTGTGCTTCGTATGACGTATCCAAAAAGCTAAAGCTTTGGCCTGAAAATAAGTTTGGATGGGATTATTTTTTCGAGGCGCTTTGCTGCACCCTGCACGATTCCGTAACGTTTGAAGGCCCCGGAGCAGATTCAAGCAAGGCCAGATTGATGCTGGATCAGGCGCCCGTTCAAGGCCCTTTTTATCACAACCCGTCTGACCGGGCTGCCGCTGGCTGGGCAGGTTCGTCCGGGAGATTTTATGATACTCCGCCAAATCAGGAAAAAGGCAAGAACGGGTTTGAAGGCAATTATAACGGGCTTGATTACATGTTGTGTTACAACCTTTACCGACTGCTGTCTGAAACAAGCAACAAACAAGCGGATAAGCGCCCTTATCAGATGCCAGGTGGTTTTCCGAACGAGTAAGCACAAAGAAGCAGTGAAAATAAACTAACTTTACCCAGATTCATCTCGGATGCAAAAGGTTGCGATCACCGCCTGTTTACTTTTTCTGATTCTCGGTTCGTGTCGCGGGCCGAGAGATGCCTATAACCCCTATCTTCACTCAAAACACAAACCCAGCCAGGAAATCAAGAAGGAATACGTAAAACAAGACCGCTGGTGGAGGAGGAAGAAAAATATCCAGAAGATTTACTTCGATAAAAAGGAATGATTCATCACAAAATCACTTCCGTAGCCCCTACTCCATACCTCGAATAAGATGCATCGTGGGTTTTGAACCCTTTGTAGGTAGCCAGTATTTTCCTGATTTCGCCTTTCAGCCGCCCATTCCCGACGCCATGGATAAAAATAATCTTTCGGATGTTTTGAGCAATGCCTTCATCCAGTTTCTTTTGAAAAAAACGCAGCTGAATATCAACAATTTGTCCGTTACTCAACCCCCGGAGTGAATCCACCAGCTCTTCGGCGTGCAGGTCTACTTCCCACTCAAAGGCCGTGTTGTTTTTCGTGCTCTGTTTTGAAAGCGGAGTTTCGTTTTTCGATTCTTTTTCAAAAACAATGCGGCTGAGGTCTTTTTCTTCAAAATATTCTTCCTCCTGACCTTTCAGCATATTGCGCGTAAGATCGATGGTGATGGCCTTCTGGGGCGTAAGACCCGAAGCGCTGTAAGAACTTTCTTTGTAAAAACGCGCAGGCTTTTGTTTGAGCAAACGGCTCACCGGTTCGCGGGGCAGAAAGGGCTCATAACCATAGAACTGAATATCAACCCTCAATGCCGACCAACGCTCTATCTCCTCGGGTTTTATTTCCTTGATTCTACAACTTTGAAGCGGGGTCAGTGTCCCGGCATATTCACAACTGAATTTCCCATTGTGACGCGACGAAACGGTAAACTGAATATGCAACGAACACATATTAAAAAGAAAAACACCAAAAGTACCCGTCATAGGCTGCTCCTGGTTTACAGGCAGGTAGACCAGGAAAACCCCTTCTGTTTGTAAGGAAGGGCTTACCGCCGAAACAGCAGCGGTGTATGTCTCCTGACTGTAATCAGCAGATCGGCTGCCTGAGAACGCCGGTTTAGCTGCCGGCGCAACGGCGGGAACCAGTTTGGCCAACAGATAGGGTATTTCAAACCCATCATCCATCTGTACGAGTACCTGGGCATTGTCTATAAACCGAAGAATGGTCCCTTCGCCCTTTTCATCCAAAAAACGAACTTTATCACCTGCTTTTAAGCCCATCTGATCTATTAGTAGTTGGTTTTGCCTGACAAAGATACCGCTTATTCCAAACGATATAACCCTGAGGAACGGGACGTGAAAGAGATAGAGAATGACTCTCCAGGACAGCTTTATGGAACAGATTCCCAGACTCGAAAAGTTGGAAGAAGAGGAAGACTCTTCATCGATAGATGGAAAGCCCCTGCAGCTTACCTGCTTAGCATCACAAAAGATGTGACGAAACTCACAAAACGGGGGAAGGAGGATCGCATCTTTTCAGACAAAGGGTGTGTCGTGAATCAGTACGAGTAAGTCTGTCAGAAGGAGAAGTCTGTACGTCTGTCTGTAGACAGCGTATGTTTGTCAAGAAGAGGAATGTATTTGTCGATAGGAGGCGTATGTTTGTCTGTAGACAAAGTATGTCTGTCAGGAGAAGGAATCTATTTCTCTGAAGACAGCATGTATTTGTCTAAAGGATGAATAACTCAAGTCTCTGACATGACTAAAAACACGGCAAGTACTGATAAATCGCACGGCCTCAATTTCTGAAACCGCCCAAGTTCCTTCCTCGAAAAAAGTGTACTGCCGCTTCAAAGAGCATGAGGAAAGATAAAAAAATTAGTCTGAATGACCGGGTATGGAGCGCTCAGTGTGCTTTTCCCCTTGTTTGAATTCCTGCTCATGCATTTTCAGGAGCGAGTCTGAAATCTCGCAATTGCTGAGCAAAGCCAGATCTGGCTGACCCGCATCGACCCAGGCGGTGTACCACAAACAACCCAACAAACGCACCGATTCAACCATACGCCGTTCGACCAGATTGCCCATTAATTCACTGTAAGCGGTGGTATAGGCTTCGGAATAAACCCTCACCATTTTCTTTTCCCTGACTTCGAAAGCATATTTTAAATCGGAAGGAAATCTGCTGTTCAGCTCTGCTTCGAATCCTAACACGGTATCCTTGGCATTGAAACTGGCTTTGACAGCATCCCAGGCAGCCCCAAGCGGGTTGTTGATATAAACGGCCCTTCCTGTCAGATAGTCATAGCTTTCGGCTTTCAATTCAGGAATACGCGACTCCCAAAAGGCATGAATGCCCAACTGACCGGTGAATTGTCCGTTATAATTCCGGGTGGTATGCAACGGTACATGCGCATCGGCCACATAATGGCCCAGATCGGCTGAATAATGAAGGATGAGATCCAGGTTCAGCCCGATGAAAGCCTGAGTCAGCTTTTTTACCATCCGGCCGATATGCCAGGCTACAATTCCATGCGCCTTTAGTGTATCGGCGGTGTATTTTGCCGCAGCCTGATCCCAGCGGCGGGGCACTGAATCGAAGGGGTGCAGCCCGTAATATTCTGTATCAAAAAAATGACGGGCACCCTCTTCCTGATTCGAATACCGGCGTCTGTCGGCATCTACGGCATGAGTGATGAGGTAATTGATATGGGTTTTATAAAATCCGATCATCGGCGGAGGCAATGTGAATACGGCCATTTCGTTGATTTTTTTATGCGCAAAAAAGCCCCAGGAAAAAACAGATTGGACAGGCCATAGTATTACAAAACAGCCAAAGAAAATTATGGAGAGCATGCATTTTTTCATGACCAGGGAAGTCTGAAATGAAACACATTAGCTTGTACTTCGTTCACGATCGGCATCCTGAAAAAGAAAACGGATACGCTCAAACAAGAAGCCGGGTAAGCTTTCCGTTTTCAAGTACCGGGATGATCTCTGTCTTATCAAGGGAGAGACAGTACTTAATATCTTCTTTTAAACCCAGGGCGCTTAGCCGTTCTTTGTGCGAAGACCCATGCAAGAGGCGGTACGGGTTTTTCTGTGCAGTCTGGAACATGTATTTGGCTGCAAGTGCAGCATCCCCCAGTTTAAACCGTTTTTCATCCCGGCTCAGGCGGTCTGACACAGCGCCCGCAAAGAGCATATCTTCCATACTAAATCGGTTTTTCCAGCCCGAACACAACAGCATGACATCCTTTTCCTGTTTGCTCAGCCACGAACAAAGCGCAGTCATGTTGAGGAAAGACCCGATCACAACCTGGTGAGCATGTCGCGCCGCTTCGATGGCTTGTGTTCCGTTTGTGGTTGAGATCACTACAGTTTTTCCAAGTATGGCATCACTCATATAGCTAAAGGGCGAATTGCCAAAGTCGAATCCATCAATGGCTACTCCGTTGCGTTCGGCGCCAACCAGATAGCCTTTTGCCTTGTAGGCAGAGGCTTCCTCCAGACCGGCCACCGGTATCATCTTATCAACCCCATACTGAAAAGCGGTACAGATGGCCGATGTTGCCCGGAAGATATCAATCACCACCACAATAGAATGCTCGCGGTGATAGGAGGCATACAGCTGTGGTGAAAGACATACCTCCACAAGCAATTTACCCGATGGAACAACCGGAACGCTCATTATACCTTGTTTAAATAAACCGTTTTTTCAAAAACAAAATCGCCTGTTTCCAGGCTCCAAGCCTTCTGGCGGCTGCTTAATTTTTCAGAAAAGGAATCTTCACCACCTTGGCTTTGAGGCTCTTTTCCCTCACCCGGATATAAATTTCAGAATCGGTCCTGGCCATATCCGAGCGTACATAACCCATCCCGATACCTTTTTGCAGAGTCGGACTTTGAGTGCCTGATGTTACCTTGCCAATTGTGCTGCCGGCAGCATCCACAATTTCATAATCATGGCGTGGGATGCCCCGGTCTATCATCTCAAAACCAATAAGTTTTTTCTGTACCCCTTTTTCTTTCTGCTCCAGGAAAACAGGTTTGTTTGTAAACTCTTTGGAGAATTTGGTAATCCACCCCAGCCCTGCTTCGATGGGCGAGGTTGTATCATCAATATCGTTTCCGTACAAACAAAAACCCATTTCCAGACGCAGGGTATCGCGTGCTCCGAGCCCGATTGGTTTGATGCCGAATTCATGGCCGGCCTCAAAGATCGATGTCCACATCTTTTCTGCAACCGCGTTTGGGAAATAGAGTTCAAATCCTCCTGCTCCGGTATAGCCGGTATTCGAGATCAGGACATTTTCAACACCATTGAATGTGCCTTTTTTAAAGGCATAGTAGGGAATGTCTGAGAGGGTGACATCGGTTAGTTTCTGCAAGGTTGCCAAGGCTTTCGGGCCCTGGATGGCAAGAAGGGATGTTTCTTCCGAGATATTTTTCATCTCGACCCCTTTCGTATTGTGCAGGCTGATCCAGTTCCAGTCTTTCTCTATGTTCGAAGCATTTACAACCAGAAGATAGGTCTCCGCATGGATGCGATAGACCAACAGATCATCCACAATACCCCCGGTAGCGTTCGGGAGACAGGAGTATTGCACCTTGCCATCTACCAGTACAGATGCATCATTGGAGGTCACGCGTTGAATCAGATCAAGTGCATGAGGCCCTTTCAGGATAAATTCGCCCATGTGCGACACATCAAAAACACCCACTGCACTCCGAACGGTCAGATGTTCATCATTCAGGCCTGAGTATGATACAGGCATGTTATAACCGGCAAAGGGTACCATCTTGGCGCCAAGGTCAATATGTATTTTCGAAAGTGCGGTGTTTCTCATGGTGTTTCAGATCGTATTAGAGTGCAAAAGTAGAAATTATACCCAAAGTATACGAGAATCAGGAAAGAGCCACGTTGTAAAACCCGTTCTCTCCTTATTCTCTGTGTTTGATGAGAAAACTAAGCGGAGGGATGATGATCAGTTCTCAACAACTTCTTCAAAGCCTCCAGATAAACCCCTTGCTGGCTCTTCACCGAATAGCGCTCTACCACGGTCTTCCTACCTGCTTCACCAAGCTTTTGCCTCAATTCGGCCGACTCCACGAGCAGGGAAATCTTTTCGGTCCACTCGTCAATGGAGGAGGCCAGATAGCCATTCAGGCCATCGGCAATAATTTCGGTATTGACGCCAACCGGCGACATGACAGTGGGTATCTCCAGGCTCATATACGAAAGCCCTTTCAAACCACATTTACCTTTTGCCCATTCATCATCGGGCAAGGGCATGATGCCGATATCCAGGCTTTGGAGTTCCTCCACTTCGGTTTCGGCAGACCAGGCAAGACCCTGGATGCTCAGTTCCTCGTTCCGGTAAGCGGCATCGCCTATTACTTTGAAACAAATCCGTTCCCCATATTTTATCTTGAGCACCTTTAAAAAAGGAATCGCATCTTCAAAGTGTTTGATGGTGGTATGGCTCCCGCTCCATCCGATGCAGATTTTAGGGGCAACAACAAGCGCCGAAGGTCTTCTGAATTTATCCGTATCGATTGTTGTCGGTATCAGGATTGCGGCAGTGGTGTGTTGCCGGGCATAATTCATCAGGTAACTGTTGCCGGCAATAACCAGGTCGGAGAGGGCGATCAGATTGGCTGTCTTACCCGGGCTCTTGAGCCATCCGAATTTGCGGTTGCCTTCGCTTACATCCAGGTGCCAGATTGCATCGTCGAAATCGAACACCACCTTTGCACGCGATTTGCTGAATCTGCGTTCAAAAAATACCGAACCGGTCATAAAGGCTTCGCGTTGCACAAAGATCAGATCATACTCATCCATGCGTCTGACATCCCGGAAACGAAGAAACACGCTTTTCACAAAAAAATACATCTTCCGTCTCAAATTACCGGGCTGATAAAACATCCGGTCGTCTTCCTCGGAGATGAGATAGGAATAATCGTATTCAAAACCATTGTCCTTAAAAAAATCAACATACTGCTCAAACCGAAAACGCTGGCTGGGCGAACGGCCTGGACGATGAGAACCGATAAACAGGATTTTGGGCATGGTCAGGAAAACTAGAATTCTGATTCTGAAATTTCAGGAACGATGATCACTTAGTTAACGTGCGGGTGGCCCGTATAGCTTCACATTCAGCGCCGCTTCAGCTGCAACAAACATAAAAACAGAACCTACAGCTTTTCTGGAAAAGCAAGGACCAGGTACAAATCAACTGATAATTAGGTTGTTTCTTCCTCCAAAGATAATTATTAACCCAGTATTTGAGATGAATTCGTAATTTTGCTTGAATTAACACTTGTGGAACTGCTTTTCAAAAACAACCGGCCCCGTTGGATCATTTTGTGCATCGATTTGCTCATCTGCTTCTTTTCGATGGTGCTTGCCTACCTCCTTCGTTTTAATTTTGCCCGGATCCCCAAAGTCGAGTCGGATAGTTTTGCCCTCGTCTTCCCCTATGTCATTGCCAGCCGTTTTTTTAGTTTCTATCTGAGCAAAACCTATATGGGCATTGTTCGGTATACCGGGGCCAAGGATGCGGCACGTATCTTTACGGTGCTTACGCTTGGAACGGTTTTCCTCTGTCTTACCAATCTCTGTACCTGGTACAGCAGCAGGATGTTTGTCATCCCTTTCTCCATCCTCGTCATCGAGTATATGAGCACCACCTTTATCATGCTCAGTTCGCGCTTTGTGTTCAAGGCTCTTTATTTTGAACTGAAGAACCCCAGCCGGCAAAAAACCAATGTCATCATTTTCGGGGCCGGCGAAGCTGGTATCATTACCAAACGAACACTCGACCGGGATGGAGGCATGAAATACAAAGTGCTTGCCTTTATCGACGACAACCCCAGGAAGAGCGGCCACAAGCTCGAAGGAATTACCATTCATCCTTTTTCCAGGCTTCAGGAACTCCTTCGTGGAAATGAGGTGGCCCAGATCATTATCTCGGTGCAACGTCTCCCGGCTTTACGCAAACAGGATATCATCGAACTGTGTTTACAGTATGATACGCATGTACTTCATGTCCCACCTGTCAGCAGCTGGATCAACGGGGAGCTGAGTTTCAATCAGATCCGGAGCGTGAAGATTGAAGATCTGCTTGAACGAGACCCCATCCGTCTGGATGAAGACAATATCCGTTCGCAGCTTTTTCAAAAAACAGTGCTTGTCACCGGCGCTGCCGGATCTATAGGCAGCGAGCTGGTCAGACAGATAGCCCGGTATAACCCCGGTTTACTGATCCTGCTCGATCAGGCCGAATCGCCCTTGTACGAAATGGAGATGGAGCTGAAAGATGCACTCAGCGAGGGCCGGTTTGAAGTGGTCATAGGCGATATACGCAATGCCGACCGGATGAACAACCTCTTCCGCACCTTCCTGCCCCAGGTTGTTTTTCATGCTGCGGCCTACAAGCATGTACCGATGATGGAAAACAACCCTTCCGAATCGATCTTCACCAACGTGCTTGGAACCAAGGTCATGGCCGATCTTGCCGTTCAGTACGGAGTCGAAAAATTTGTAATGATCAGCACCGACAAAGCCGTTAACCCTACCAATGTGATGGGCGCCAGCAAACGCATCGCCGAGATCTATGCCCAGGCCCTGGGAAGAAAATCAGCCACCAAATTCATTACCACCCGATTCGGAAATGTGCTGGGTTCGAACGGATCTGTCATCCCGCGTTTCAGACGACAAATTGAAAAAGGAGGGCCTGTTACCATCACCCATCCCGACATTACCCGGTACTTCATGACCATTCCCGAAGCATGTCAGCTCGTACTCGAAGCCGGGGCTATGGGACAAGGCAGCGAGATCTTTATCTTCGATATGGGCAAATCGGTAAAAATTATTGACCTTGCCAAAAAGATGATCAAGTTGAGCGGGCTCACCCTCGATAAAGACATCCAGATTGAGATTACAGGGCTTCGGCCGGGAGAAAAACTCTACGAAGAACTGTTGAACGACAAAGAAAAAACAGTGCCCACACATCACAGTCAGATCCTTGTCGCCAGGGTCAAGGAATATGATTTTGAAATCATCTCAAACGACATCTCCCAACTGATCCACTTGTTCGACAAACAGGAAAACACGGCCATCGTTGTTAAAATGAAACAGATTGTCCCCGAATACATCAGTAACAATTCTGTGTTCGAAAAACTCGATCATTAACGCCATACAGCTATATTCATGAGCATATTCAAACACAGAACGCCTATCCAGATCCGATTCAAGGATATCGACAAACTGGGGCATGTAAACAATGCCAATCACCTCACCTATTTTGAACTCGCCCGGATGAGTTATTCGGATGATGTATTGGGTATTATTGATTGGTCAGAAAAAGGGTTTATCCTGGCCAGCGCAAGTGTTGAATACAAACAGCCGATCCTGATGGGCGACAAAACAGTTGTACTCACCCGTACCTCCACGATTGGCACCAAAAGCATTGAGATGGAATACCGCATCATCAAGCTCGAAAACAATGGCACGGAAACGATTTTAGCTACCGGAAAAAGCGTGATTGTCTGCATGAACTACCGGACCATGCAAACCATACCCGTGCCGGATGAATGGAGAACCCAGGTTGCAGCCTACGAACAACCTTAGAAGCGGCGTTTACCATTCGTACCCTCCTGCCCCCTTCTGTTGGTGTATTTGGCCTTCTGTTCAGTTCTGCTGAACAGACCCGGGTTTCTTCCTTAAATTAGCCAGACCTTACCATTCACCGCTATGAAAAAAACGTTTATTCTCCTTCTTTGCATGTCCACGCTCAGGCTCCTTGCCCAGGATGTTAAACCAAACATCAACTGGCAACTCCAGGACCCCGAAGCCGACAAGGTGTATGGGGCCGGTGTAGAACGCGCCTACGAGCTGCTCAAAGGCCGCACGGGCAAAGAAGTGATTGTTGCCGTGATTGACGGAGGAACAGACATCATGCACGAAGATCTGCAGGCCAATATCTGGACCAATACGGCCGAAATACCGGGAAATGGAATAGACGATGATCGTAACGGCTATGTAGATGATGTACATGGATGGAATTTCCTGGGAGGGAAGGATGGGAACATTAAATACGAAGGCACCGAGCTGGCACGCATGTACCACAAATACAAAAAGAAATACGGCCTTCGTGACTCCACCGGTCTTACTTCCGGAGAACGGATCGAATACCGTGAATATACCAAGGTAAAAGCAAGATTCATCAAAGAACAGAACGAGACGAATCAGCAACTCATGGTCATCAGTGAACTGAATACGTTGATCGAAAATGTAAAAAAGACCAACAACGGGGTCCTGACCCGCAGGGCCGTAAAGAAATACAAAGCAACCGACGACCGGGAGAAAGCATTCAAAAAAGGGCTGAAGCTCGCGCTTCTGCTCACCGGCAAACCCGCCGAACTGGAGAAGGAAATCAGCGAAGGTTATACCCAGCTTTCGAACCTCTCGAAATACAATTCGCTCAACACCGATTCAATACGCATAGCCGTTGTTGGCGATGATCCCGACAATGCGTACCAGCATTATTATGGCAACAGTGATGTAACGGGCCCCGACGCCCTTCACGGAACACATGTGGCCGGTATTATCGGGGCGGTCCGCAATAACGGCATCGGCATAAATGGTGTGGCCGATCACATCAAACTGATGATCATCCGTGCCGTGCCCGATGGAGATGAGCGCGACAAAGATGTGGCCAATGCCATACGCTATGCAGTAAATAACGGGGCAACGGTCATCAACATGAGTTTTGGAAAATATTATTCGCCCTACAAGGCCCAGATCGACTCGGCGATTCAATATGCCGCCGATCACGATGTACTGATGATCCATGCGGCCGGCAATGAAAGCAAGAACAAGGATGTCGAAAACAGTTATCCGATGAACGAACTCAACAACGGCACAAAAACAAACAACTGGATTGAAGTGGGCGCAAACGACCGAAAGAAAGGATCAGACCTGGTAGCCACGTTTTCGAACTATGGAAAAACAAAGCTCGATCTGTTTGCTCCCGGCATGAATATCTATTCAACCATACCCAACAATAAATATGTGGCAGAAAGCGGAACCAGCATGGCAGCGCCTGTGACTACCGGCGTTGCAGCATTAATCCGTTCATACTTCCCAGAACTGAAGGCTTCGGAAGTAAAAGAAGTGATGATGATGACCGTAACCCCTTATTCAAAAAAAGTGAAGGTGCCGGGAACAAAGAAAAACAAGGCCTTGCTGAAAGACATGTGTGTATCGGGAGGGATTGTAAATGCGTACAGCGCAGTAAAATATTTACTAAAGAAATAGCCCGATGCTCCCAGAGCATGGTCTGCATTTTATTTTATTTTATTTTTCTGTTTCTCTTTCCTCTTCATTTACTATCCGTGGATCGATTCCTTCTTGCCATAGTTTGAAATGACGGATGCTTCATACTCCAGCCATTCCTTCCAGCGCTGCTCCACATCTATTCCCACTGCATATTTCCGGGCAAAACCCAGGAAGAGGGTATAATGCCCGGCTTCGCTTTCCATGAGGTCGCGGTAGAATTTGGCAAGTGAAGCATCCTGGATATTTTCGGAAAGTACCCTGAACCGCTCGCAGCTGCGGGCTTCGATCAGGGCAGCAAACAACAGCCGGTCGATCAGGGCAATGAGCCTTCCCTGCCCTTTGCGCATGAATTTGTAGAGCTCATTTACATAGTCGTCCTTGCGTTCCTTGCCAAGCACTTTCCCGCGGGCCAGGATCCGCTCATGCACCAGATCGAAGTGACCGAGTTCCTCCTGTGCCAATTTCAAGAGGGCCGTGACCATCTCTGAATTTTCGGGATAAAGCACAATGATGGAGATTGCATTGGATGCCGCCTTCTGTTCGCACCAGGCATGATCGGTGAGTATTTCATCCACATTGTTTTCAACAAGGTTGGCCCAACGTGGGTCGGTTGGAAGTTTTAGTCCGAGCATCTGTAGTTTGTTTGAATGACGAATTTACGGATTATTGAGGATGACTGTGTCATCTGACCAGAACAGGGATGATCCTGGACTATAAGAAGCGACGTTAGAATAAATTCATGCCGGTTGAAATGAACACGCCCCAATGACTATTCTTTGTTAAAAAACATCAAAACGCTAAAGCGAAACCAAAATTGATCAATAAATTTGCGGCTTCAAGTACATTGCGATGTCGGAAAATAAAACCGTATTCTTTGTCTCCCCCACCGGCTTGTTCAGACAAGCCCTCCTCCTCTTGGGTATGTTCCTGCTCATCACCGGCCTTCGTGCACAGGAAACAGAAAACAAACTGAATGGAACAATCTCTGGCCGTGTTGTTGATTCTCTCTCCAACCAGCCGGTTGAATATGCTTCGGTAAGCCTTACGCTCCTTGCCACCAACAAAGTGGTAAATGGAATGACCACCGACGACAAAGGCGTATTTCAACTCACCAACATAGCCGAAGGAGTTTATAAATTAACCGTCTATTCGATCGGGTATCAAACCGGAACGAGATCGAATCTGAGCATCAGCAAAACCAGTCTCCTGCTTGCCCTCCCAGCCATCAAGCTGACCAGCAGCCAGGCCAAACTCAAAGAGGTGACCATTACAGCCGAAAAAAGCCTGATCGAAAACAAAATCGATAAAATGGTGTACAACGCCGAAAAGGACCTGACCTCACAAGGCGGGGTGGCAAGCGATCTGCTCAAAAAGATACCACAGGTAGATGTTGATGTAGATGGAAATGTAGAGCTCCAGGGCAATTCAAACATCCAATTTCTGATCAATGGAAAACCGTCGACTATTTTTGGAAACAATATTGTAGATGTGCTACAGTCTATCCCTGCCAGTCAGATCCAGAGCATCGAAGTCATTACCAGTCCGGGTGCAAAGTATGATGCCGAAGGTACAGGCGGCATTATCAACATTATCCTTAAAAAGAGTACAGCACAGGGCATCAACGGAAACATCAACCTTTCGGGCGGCACACGGCTTGAGAACGGATCATTTAACCTCAGCGCCCGCAAAGGCCATATCGGAGTGCATGCTTTTTTGAGCGGTAATGCGCAGCTGCCTTCCACTACGCTCAATACCATGAACCGTACGGCGAAAGATTCACTGTCGGGTCAGACATCAAGCTTATACCAAAACGGGACCAGCAACTTTTACCGCCAGGGGTATCAGACCGGGATCGGGTTCGATTGGGAAATGACCCCGCACGATTTCCTGAGCGGAGGCCTGACTTACAACTACTTCAACACAGCCAGTACAAGCATTTCGAACCGGGAGGCCCTTGGCATGGATGCCTCGGGGGCTACCATCTCGCAGGTCAACGACCAGACCAACGCGCTCTTTACTTCCTTCACCCAATCCATGGATTATGCCCTGAGTTATAAAAGAACATTCAAAAAGGAAGACCAGTCGCTGGAAATTTTATACAATTCGTCCTATGGCACCAGCAACAACTATTTCAAACAAACCGAGACGTATGTTGGTGCAACCCAGCCTTACAGCGGGTCGTATGGCAACAATCCCGGGATAAGCAACGAAACCAACCTGGCCATCAATTATGTACAGCCGCTTGGAAAAGAGTTTCAGCTCGAAACAGGCGCCAAAACGGTGCTGGATCAGATCAACGGGATTTCGGATGTCTACCTCCTCAACACGCCCAGCGATTATTATGGGTACAGCAGCACCCAGTCATCCGGGTTTTCCTATAACCGGAATATCTATGCCGGATACCTATCGGGAACGTTTAAGTTGTTGAAGGTATTGGATGTCAAAGCGGGCTGCAGATATGAATACACCAATACCGATGCCTCTTTTTCGAATGCGGGTAATATTGGCATCGCGCCGTATGGAACGTTTGTTCCATCGGCAATCATTTCGCACACCTTTAGCAATAACCAGATCTTGAAATTGGGGTATTCGCACCGTATCCAGCGCCCCACCTACCGCGATGTAAACCCTTTTATGAATGCCACCGACCCCAAGAACATCACTACCGGCAACCCGGATATCCGTCCGGAGCTGGCAGATAAACTGGAACTTACCTACAGCAAGGTGTTTAATAAAGGAAGCAACATCAACATCGTGCTCTTCGCCCGGATGAATACAAACGACATCCAGTCATATACCAGGTATTACAGTTCGTACAAAATCGGCGATTCAACCTACAGCAATGTGGCCCTCACCACACGCGAAAACATTGGTCATGAAAACGATTATGGAGTAAATCTTGCAGGCTCGGCACCCATCACCCCGAAACTAAACCTGCGCACCAATATTTCAGGTTTTCAGCGTTATATCATCACGGGGTTGCCTACAGGAGGCAATATCCAGGGTTTTAACTACCGCATCAACGTGAATGCGAGTTATGAAATCAGCCCTACTTTTATTGCCGAAGTGTTTGGCAATTTCAATTCGCCCCGCATCAATGCCCAGGGAACAATGCCCTCGTTTACGACCTATAACCTGGCCATCCGCAAACAATTGTTCAAGAAAAAGGCCAGCATAGCGCTTACTGCCACGAATCCATTCAGTGAATATGTAGGCCAGACAACGGTGCTTACCGGACAGAATTTTTCGCTTATCAGTACCCGCGAACTCCCCTACCGCTCGTTCGGAATCAACTTCACCTATAAATTTGGCAAGATGGAGTTTAAGAAAGAAAAAGAGACCGAAG
>Ga0206851_1055_pt1 | contig 36112 bp, 40 predicted proteins | sample Alteio_BWOrgCont_13_FD_152904 | JGI IMG/M metagenome (GOLD analysis project Ga0206851, IMG submission 152904) | Enriched cells from forest soil in Barre Woods Harvard Forest LTER site, Petersham, Massachusetts, United States -... | ecosystem: Environmental > Terrestrial > Soil > Temperate forest >... | reverse complement strand
GCGGGAGCTACAGGGCGTCAATTCGCGCCGGGAGTTGGCGCTGGCCGAAGCGGGCATGCAGGCGCGGCTGCGCGCGGAGGCGATGGAAAACGGCGCGACGCTCGTCGATCCTTCGAGCGTTACTCTTTGCCGCGACACCGTGCTGGGGCAGGACGTGGTGGTGCATCCGCATGTGGTGTTCGCCCCCGGCGTGAGTGTGGGCGACCATGTGGAAATCCGTTCGTTCAGCCATATCGAGGGCGCGAAGATAGACGCGCATGCCGTCATCGGCCCGTTCGCGCGCCTGCGCCCCGGCGCCGTCATCGGCAAGGGCGCGCATATCGGGAATTTCGTCGAGGTGAAACAGTCCGTGATCGCACCGGGCGCAAAGGCCAACCATCTCTCCTATATCGGCGATGCGCATATCGGGGAAAACGCCAATATCGGCGCGGGAACCATTACCTGCAACTATGATGGCTTCGCCAAGCACCGCACCGTTGTAGGCGCGAGCGCGTTCATCGGCTCCAACAGCTCGCTCGTGGCTCCGGTCACGATAGGCGAGGGGGCCATCGTCGGGGCTGGCTCGGTCATCACCGAGGACGTGGACGCCGACGCGCTGGCGCTCGCCCGCGGCGAGCAGAAGCAGAAAGCCAACTGGGCCAAGGCGTTCAAGAACCGCAAAAGAAATTAGGCCGGCATGCCAAAGAGCAATTACGTCAGCTGGAATGCCACATTGCATATCTGGTGCGCATTCGCATGGCGGTTCGGCCTTGGGATGGTTCTGCAATATGGCCTTGAGCATCTCAACGAATTTTATCTGAGCGCGTGGCTGCTGGATGTTTTTCTCGATTTCTGGGTCTGGCAATGGGCGGTGAGGGCAAGCCTCATGGATAAATATGCGGATTTTTCGCTTATGGCCGAAAATAAAAAGACCGGCGGCAGCATTTATAATGCGAGGGGGCGCATAGGCTTCTGGGTGGCGCTGCGCGTCTGGTGGGCGCTCAGCTGGCGCGTTTCGCTCGTGCCCATCGCATTGTTCTTTTGGTCCGTGATGGTTTCCGGCCAGGGCTTGCTGGACCTTATGGAGGGGCAGGAGCCTCCTTCGAAGGAATATATTACGGATGCTCTGGAGATGCTCGTCTCCGTCTGGGCGCTCAGGGAAAGCCTTGCGGATCGGTATCGGGGGTTCCGGTTTGTGACGAGGCCGAAAGGCAGCTAGGAAACTGGAAATTGGAAACCAAGCCGAGCTTCCGATTTCCAATTTTCCATTAAAATATCTTCTTCAGCGCCTGCGCGAACTCGCCATGCGTGCCGAAGCGCTGATGGAACGCATGTTCGAGCTTCTCAGGCAGTTCGCCGTACCAGATTGGGATGCAGCCGCTGGCATGCGCGCATTCCATGTCGATGGCGCTGTCGCCCACCAGCCATACGTCGGGCCCGGGCGCGATGCCGCTGCCGGAAAGCGCGGCGATGACCATGTCCGGGGCGGGCTTGTCGCGCGGCGTATCGTCCGCGCCCACGACCTTGTCAAAATATTTTTCCCAGCCGATATGCGCGACTTCCTTGCGCAGGTTCACGCCTTTTTTATTGCTCACCACCGCGAGGTAAACCGGATGCCTGCGGAGGAACGCGAGCGTCGTCTCCGCGCCTTCGAGCGCCTGCAGCCGCTCCAGATGAATGGCGCGGAAATTCTGCTGGTACAGCTCGCCCGCCGTCTGCCAGCTGTCACCGAAAATCGCGGGGAAGGAATCGCGCATCGAGCGGGCGACGCGCTGCTGCACCTGCTCCATGGACCAGGGCGCATGGCCCAGCTCGGTGAAGGTCTTGTTCAGCGCCTCGCGGATGACCGGCCAGGTATTGACCAGCGTATTGTCCCAGTCGAAAAGCACGGCCTTGGGTTTTTTCAGTTCCATCGTTTTCCCGTCTGCCGGAAAATATGCTCATGATAAAGCGCGAGCAGCTTAAGCGTCACCGGCCCGGGCCTGCCGGTTCCTATGGGCGCACCGTCAATCTTCACCACCGGCAGCACGTTGCTCGTGGTGCTGGTAAGGAAGGCTTCCCCGGCTGCTTTTGCTTCCTTCAGGCTGAACGGGCGTTCCGTTACTTTCATCTTCGCCTTGCGCGCAAGCGTGAGCACGACGTCGCGCGTGACGCCGCCCAGGATGCTTTCATTCAGCGGATGGGTGATTATCTCGCCCGTTCTGGTTACGATGGCGTTATTGGAAACGGCTCCTTCGGAGATGAATCCGTCCTTCTCCACCAGCCACGCTTCGCGGGCTCCGGCTTTGGTTGCCGCCTGTTTGGCAAGCACGTTGGGCAGCAGCGATATGGTTTTAATGTCGCGCCTGCTCCAGCGCTGCTCCGGCGCGGTGATGACGGCGACGCCTTCCTTCACCTCCTTTTCCTTGGGCATCTTGGGGCCGGTGACGGCCATGACGAAGCCGGGCTTCGCCGCCGCCGGAAACGGATGGTCGCGCCTGGCCACGCCGCGCGAGATCTGCATGTAGAGCGTGCCGTCGGTGCGATCGTTGCGGGCGATGATTTCCCGCATGACGAGACCCAGCGCCCGCTCGCTCATCGGCGCGGCGATGGATAGCTCGCGCAGTGAACGCAGCAGGCGCCGGGTGTGCAGCGCTTCGTCAAGCAGGCGGCGGCTATAAAAGGCTATGACCTCATATATGCCGTCGGAGAACTGATAACCCCGGTCTTCCATATGCACCGTTGCGTATCCATGGTGCACATAGCGGCCGTTGACGTAGGAGATTCTGGGCATAGGGTGCTTTACGGGGCACTATTCCATGCCCGAATCCATCCGAGGGTAAAGATTACTTGGCGTGCTTGGAAGCTTCAATCGCTTCGCTCAGCTCATGCTCGGCTTCGTGAAGGAGCGATTCGGCCTTTGCCCCATGGCCGGCCATGTCGTAGTGATTGGCGGCGCGCGCCTTATCCAGCTCGCGGATGGCCTCAAGCACGTGCTTGTGCGTTGCGTCAAGCTCATGCCAGTCGCGCACTTTTTCAGCCAGCGCGATACCGGAGATGAACGAAAGGGCGATGCCTGCGGCAATTAACGACTTTTTCATGGAACTCTCCTTTTGAGGATGAATGAAAACTGGCGAACGCCCGGACGGGCATGCGCTTTAAAATCCATAGACGAAGTTTTCGCGGAAGGCAATGCGGGCTCTTGCTTATTGGCTCTTGTTTATTGATCGGGGGCTCTTTTCATGCGGGCGAGTTCCTCCATCGCTTTGGACTCCTCCAGCAGTTTCACCTCGAACAGGCCCACGTGCGGCGTTTCATAGGGCAGGGTGGTGCGCGGATAGCCCGACAGCGTCCCCATCAGCGAGCTGTCATAGGGCGCTGCCCGGACGTAATAAGTCTTCCCGGCTTCGGCGGTGATGCGAATCGGCGAGCCGGGCCGCATGCCGCAGAACGAGAATCGCAGCACCTTGTCGCCCGGCGGCACGTCCCTCACCATATAGCTGCCGGTTTCCAGTTTGCAGAAGGCCGTACCGTTCAGCTCGACGTCCAGCACCTCGCCGTGCGTCATGAAATGGGCGGGGTAAAGCACGATAATCCTCGCCATTCCCGCCTTGGGGGCCGAGTCGCGCAGGGTAGCGAAGCCCGGGTCCGGCGCAGTAGCGGAGCACCCCGCGAGCGCGAATGCGAGAAAGGCGAATGCGAGGAGGGGACGAAGCCAGCGGGGAAAGCGCATTTGGATAAGGGCAGGGTGCATAATCATATTGCTTAAGGATGATACAGGATAATCTTTAATTCATGATAAATACACCCCGCAGGAACACAAGCGCTAGGACGGCGGCAGTCCGAAAATCTCGGCGCAGCGCGATCCGCTGAATTTGCCGGTGGAGTCGTAGACAAGCGCCATATGCTCGATTTTATCGTCGCTGCCGGTGCGGATGCTGATTTCGCAATAGCCGCTTACCATCTCGCCGTTGGTATTGTCGCCGATTTGTCCGAAATGGCCGCCCGGATAGGTCATGACCGTGGCCGGGCGCGACACGCCCTGCGGCTCCAGCGACAGCCAGCGATAGGTCTTGCCGTTGCCCGACGGCTGCGACGAAACCGGCGCGCCGAACTCGGTGAAAAACGCGTTCACGTCGCGTCCGGCGAACTGGCGGTTGATGCTGTCCATCGCCGCCTGCGGCGCGGGGACGCTGGTGCAGGCGGCAAGGAACAGAAGCGGGAGGAGCAGGCGTTTCATGGGGCTTCCCTTTTCATGAAGTCTATCGTTTCCACGCGCGCAGGCAAGGGCATTTGCTTAAATAATTCCATTCGTTTATGCTTGAGGGGCCTAGAGGGGGAAGGCATATGAAGCGTTCCTTGTATCTTCTCGCCGCCTTTGCGGCGCTTGCTGCGTGCGATTCGCCCGTTACGACCTCGAAAAGAACGGTAACCGAGGGCGGCAATGGACTCCTGATTACGTCCGGCACCACGGGCGGCGGCCGTTTCGTCTCCGTGGACAACCCTCAGAAAAGCTGGGAAGGCGACCTGAAGGGCGGCAGGGAGAAATGGGGCGCGCGCCGTGACGTCCTTCACGATACCGCCAGAAATGAAATAGAGCGCATCTGCGGCGAATGGTTTGTCGCCATACATAAGGGCCCCGTCTATAACATGCTGGACAATGACGAGACGATGGGCGGCGCTGCGCCCGCTTTAGGCGTAGCGGTCTCCATGGCTGCCTACCTCGCCGCCGAAGCCGCGACCAAGGACACCAACATCCCCACCGGCGTCTATATGGAATTCAGCTGCCAGGGAGAGGGCAAATAGGGAAAGCTGGCGGCTGCTTTCGGCCTCTCGCTATTAAAATGATCGTGGAGGCAATCTGCTGCGAACCCGCCTCCAGCCTCATTCCCTGTTATGCAGGGTATTTACATGGCAATTGATCTGTTTCAGGCAAAAATCTAAATCAAATATTGTTGCGGATACGCCAAATTTACTCAGAACGCATTGTACCCGCTTCTTTTTAGCCGGGGAATAGGATGCCATCAGGCGACGCGTAACAAAACGTAACCGGAATTTTCCTGACAAAGGCGAATGGTTTCAATGTTGCCGATAGCGGACTGCAGCTTTTTCAGTTCGGCAGGCTTGGTAACATATCCTTTTGCGCCTAACACTTTTGCCTTTTCGATATCCTTGCCGTAATCGGAGGTCGTGCACATGACGATTGGCAGATGACGCAGCGTTTCATCGGCGCGTATCCGTTCCATCAACTCAAAGCCATCGATTCCCGGCATATTGATATCAAGCAATATCAGGTCGACAGCATGGCGTTTCTCCGACTCCGCTTGCAGAATAGCCAATGCTTCAAGTGCATTGCCGGCGACGAGCATATTGCATTGCAGCCCGGCCTCCTCGATCAGCATGATTCTGGTCAGCTCGATGTCCGCCTCGTTATCTTCCACCAGCAAGATCGTTGCCAATGCATGATTGCCGTTGCCTGTGGGCGCATTTGCATGCACGGGCAGCGCTGCGCCCGCGCTCTTTGCGGCGGTTTCAGGCTTAGGCAACGTAAAGAAAAAAGTGGTGCCGCCGTCTTTGCCGAATTCATACCAGATATTGCCGTGATGCGATTCGATGATTTTTTTGCAAATGGCAAGCCCGAGCCCCAATCCGTTTCCTTTCTGGCCTGACAGGCGCTTGAAAGGTTCAAATATTTTATCCTGCAAGTCGGCATTGATGCCCGGCCCATTGTCCGCAAGGCTGAATTTCCAATGATCTTTCATATCGTCGACATGCAGGCGAACAACGGGATCCGCCTCGCTATAATGAATGGCATTGGCAATGAGATTTTGCAGTATCTGGGTCAATTGCACGCGGTTGGCGTAGACATTATCGGGTAAAGAATCGCATATAATGATGGCTTTACGCTCCAGAATCAGCGAGGCCAGATTCTCCTTTGTATCATTGAATATCCGGGTAACATCGCATGCGGTTTTGGTAATCTCATGGTTCACGCCATCGAGCCGCGCATAGAAGTATACGCTCTCGATCAGCGCGCTCATGCGGGCGGCCGCATTTTTGGCATAATTTAGATAACCCTGTCCGCGGTCGGATAACGTTTCATGCGCGATTAGCAGATCGAGGAAAGAATTGACGGTATTCACCGGCTCCTTGAGATCATGCGCCAGGGCGTGGCTGAATATCTCAAGCGAGGTCTTCTGATCTTTAATGCGTTTCTGCAAGGCGCAGTATTCAATGGCCGCCCGAATAGTACGCTGCAGGCTATCGGCGGTAATGGTGGATTTGTTCAGATAATCCTGCGCACCTTCCTTGATAGCGGTGACCGCCACATTCTCGTTGCCTTGGCCGGTCATCATGACCACGGCCACAAAAGGATATCTGCTGCGTATCCGTTTCAGCACTTCGAGGCCATTGCGGCCCGGCAGAGAATAATCAAGTAATACGCAGTCTGGATTGTGCAACGCGATGTGCTCAAGTCCTTCCTCGCCGTTGCCTGCTTCGAGAATGCTGTAATGGTGCCCGCTCTTCCCCAATGCCCGGCGATAGAGCACCAGGTCATCCTCGCTGTCATCAATGGCCAGAATTTTTAAGGTATCGGTCATGCCTGCCTCTTTCAGAATAGTATTGTAACCTGCAATTCAGGTGCGGGGCCATGCACTATTTGAATAAGAATTATGTTTAGGGCAAAACCGTTAATTATTTATTTATTTTTATATTTCATATTGGGGTGCATTCGCTTTTTTCAATGAACTTCTGTGCCAAAATGAGAAAGAAAAAGCTGAAACCCCGGGTGTCACCAACTCGCAAAAGCGAAAATAGCCCGCAGCCAAATCCGCAACTGGAATTGCTGTGCAAGGTAATAGAGCATATTCCTGTGCCCATCTTTATTAAGGACGTTCGGGACGAATACCGTTTGATCGCCTGGAATCCAAAATGTGAAGAGGTTTTGGAGATACCTAAGAAGAGAATACTTGGCACGACCGGCTATGAACTCTTTCCCAAAGAAGAAGCGGATTTTTTCCGCGCCACCGACCAAAGGGTAATGCGCGCAAAGAAACTTGTGGATATTCCAAAGGAAAATGTGACCACAGCGCGCGGCACCTGGCTCGCCCATACTATCAAGATTCCCATATATGATAAAAAAGGATTGCCCGCACTGCTGATCGGCATCATTGCCGATCTCCCCGAAAATGAAAAGATTGTCGAAGCGGTAAAAGCCAAAGAAGAGGCCAATCGGGCCAATCGGGCAAAGTCCGAATTTCTTGCCAATATGTCACATGAATTGCGTACGCCCTTGAACAGCATCATCGGCATGACCCAGCTGCTGCGCGACGACATGACCTTGCCGGAACCGCTGGTTGAAACCGTGGATATTATCGCGCAGGCATCCTTGTCGCTGCTGAGTATCGTCAATGATATCCTCGATCTTTCAAGAATCGAGGCCAAAGTCGTAGCTCTGGAATCCATCGGCATAGATGTCGTTTCGCTGATCGATCGCACCATCGATACCCTGCAGCCATTGGCCACCAAGAAAAAGCTGGGGTTAGCCAGGGTCTATAAAACGCAGCGCATTCCCTATGTGCTGGCCGATCCTCTGCGACTGGCGCGCATTATCACTAACCTGGTAGGCAATGGGCTGAAATATACATTGGCCGGCAGCGTATGCCTGGAAGTGGGCTACGATCGGCTGACTGCGGAGAAAATCGGGCTATGGTTCAATGTCATCGATACCGGCGTTGGCATTGCAAAAGACAAGCAGAAGATGATTTTCGATAAATTTACGCAAGTTGACAGCTCTACAACGCGCAAATTTGGCGGCACCGGCCTTGGGCTTACCATTACCAAGCAGCTGGTCGAAATGATGGGAGGAACCATCGGCGTTGAAAGCGAGCCCGGCAAAGGTTCCGTATTTTCCGTGGTTATTCCTTTTACTACTACCCATATGCTGTATAAGGATGCGGAGGCCGCCGCCACGCGCGATCAGGCTTCACGCTGCCAGGGCACGGTACCGAATCATAAAGCGCGTATTCTGGTGGCGGAGGATCATAGCCTGAACCAGGCGTTCATACGCAAGTTATTCCAGAAGTTTGATCTTCCCCATATGACGCTGGCGGAAAATGGCAATGAGGCGCTGGCTGCGCTCCAGAAGGAAAAATACGACATTATCCTAATGGATTGCCACATGCCTGAAAAAAACGGCTATGAAGCCACGGAGGAGATCCGCCGCATGGAGGCTGGCCGGAACGTGCATATCCCCATCGTCGCCATGACCGCCGATGCAATGCCAGGCGACCGGGAAAGATGCATTAAAGCGGGCATGGACGATTACCTGAGCAAGCCCATTGATGCCGACAAGCTGAAAAATATCCTGAAGCGCTGGATTAAATTCGAGGACTCCGCTGCAGCAAGTGAAGCTGTTCCGGCAGCCAACGATATTTCGGAGGGAGAGAAAGGAGATCCCATAGATTTCTCCTATATGCGAGCCTTTACAGGCGGCAATAAGGAGGAGGAGAAACACCTCTTCGGGTTGTTTTTTGAGCAGGGGCTTAAAGCCATGCAGGCGCTTAAGGAACATTGCATCGACGGAGAATGTTCCGCCTGGGTGCAGGCCGCGCATTTGATTAAAGGCAGCGCTGCTCATATAGGCGCCACGCGGATGCGCATGCTCTGCGAGAAGGCGCAGGAGCAGCACACGGCGACCGCCGCCGAACGCCAGCGGCATTTTTCCATGCTTGAACTGGAGATGCGGCGAATCAGGCAGTTTCTTATAGGAAGGAATTTGATGCCTAATGACCCTGCGGCGTAGAAGCGCGATGGTCCTTATCATACCTGGCAAGGCATTCTAAAAGCGCTTCCGGCTCGAATGGTTTGGGAAGCGTAGCCAGAATATTCAGAAACCACGCCTGCCCGAACCGGCGCACGGCATTCAGCATGTTCTGCGCTGAGCCGCTGGTAAGTATCAGGCCGCCCGTGAAATATTCATGGGCGAGGTATTGCACAAATTCTACGCCGTCCATATCGGGCATGTTAAGATCGCATATGATGATATCCGGAAAACGGCTGGCGGCCTTAATCAGCTTCATTGCCGTTTTGCCGTTGTCGGCGACCTCTATCCCGGATGCGCCTTGCCTGGATAAGAGGCTTTTAATCAGGGCACAGGTAACCTTGTCGTCATCAATGATCAGGTAGCTGTAATTTGGTATGTCGGTCTTGCTCATGCCGTATCATCCCCATCGCCAATCTAAAGCTATTTGCTGTTTACATAATGGAGCAGGATTTCCTTCGTGAAGGGCTTGCGCACAAAACCGCCCGCTCCCAGCCCCTTGGCGGAAAGCACATTGTCCGAAACGCTGTCGCCGCTTAGCATGACAACGTGGGCCTGCGGCTCCAGAACTTTAAGGCATTTGAGCACCTCATGCCCGCTATGGTCCGGCAGGTGGATGTCCAGGAACACGACGTCCGGTGCCTTGTCGATATAGGCTACAATTCCGCTCTTGGCGTCCTTGGCCTGAATCACCTCGCAGCTTTCGCGCAACGCGAGCGCCACCATACTCCGTGCCACGACATCGTCCTCGATGATCAGCGCGCATTTTTTTGCGCGTCCATAGCGCCTTTTCATGATGGCCCGCGTCAACTCCGGGTCAGGAACCTTGCTGGCAAAGATGGTTTCGGCTGCTTCCACCGCTCGTCGCCGGTGATAAAAGGCTTTGGCGCTTTCCTGCTTTTCCCGGGCCTGTTTGACCAGGAAGGCAAGCTGCTCCTGCATTTCGGTGAAGGAGAATAGATCCCCCATGCCGCAGGCGGTGAAGTCCTGCCTTAATTTTTCGATTGCCCGTCCGCTGAATCCGGCATCCTTGCGAAACAGCGCAATGACGTCGCTGTCCTCAAAAATAAATAGGTTGCCCTCCAGCCCCTGCAGCTCCGAATCCATCAATATGCTCGCAATGCGTCGGCTGGATTGCCGGATATTCTCCAGCGTCTTTGCGGAGAGGGATTCTTTCTCAAGAAGCTGTTCGCTGATGCGGCTGAGATTAACGTGCACATTGCTCCATGCGCCCGACTCTTTCTCAATTCGCGCCAGAAGATCAATCAACTTCTCTTCGCTTTTCGTTGTAATCAATTCCATAACGAGGCAATCGGCATAGGATTATATTCCTGCGGGTTGCGTTTCCAGCACTGGGAAAGGCTGATTTCTGTTTGAATTACGGAAAACGAAGCAAAATATTTTTTATTAGTACAGCCATTATTCTTTACATAAAAGATTTGCGTAAATCAATTTTTCATTCCCCATGAGGGAACCGTGCGCTTCAAGAGGTTTTCGGACATGGAGGCGGCAGGCCTCCGCATATGCGGGCGAGCACTTATACGCTTACGCACAGGACTGGTATGTTCGGCGTGGTATAGCCCCTGGCTGTGTAAAGCTGAGCGCCAATGTCCCATAATGGGGCGGTATTGCATATATGGCTTTATCTAAAGTGTCACATTTCCAAAATTTTTTTGCGTTCCCTGGATTATATGCTTTTCATTTGCCGATAAATAAAACTTACTATTGCCACTATTTCATAGTGCTGCAATCGCAAAGGCTAAGGGAGGCTGAGTGTGGTGTGCGGATACATACATAAGAAGAGCCGTTCTTCGATCATCAATGGCATATCCGGAGCCGTCATACTTGCCGTCGCTTTCGGGGCGTTCTTTCTTCACGAAGCCCGCGCGGCGGAAGAGAACACGGACAGCTTTGAGCTTTCGCCCGAACAGCTTCTCAATGCCACGGTAGTCTCCGCTTCAAAGTCGCCGGAAAAACTGAAAGATGCGCCTGCCGCCATCTTCGTTCTTACGAGCGAGGATATCATCCGCTCCGGCGCTACGTCGGTCCCCGAGGCGCTCCGGCTGGTGCCGGGAGTGCAGGTGGCGCAGATTAACGCCAACAGCTGGGCGGTGAGCGTGCGCGGCTTTAATAGCGCACTTGCGGACAAACTGCTGGTGCTGGTGGACGGCAGGACGGTCTATGATCCGCTTTTTTCCGGCGTGCACTGGGACGCGCAGGACATGGTGCTTGAGGATATCGACCGCATCGAGGTGATACGCGGCCCTGGCGCCAGTCTCTGGGGCGCCAACGCGGTCAACGGCGTCATCAACATCATCACGAAGAAGGCGCAGGACACCCAGGGCAATCTCATGAGCGCCACGGCGGGCAACCAGGAGCGCGGAACGGTGGAAGAGCGTTATGGCGGCGCAATCGGTGAGAACGGGCAGGACGGCTATTACCGCATCTACGGCAAGTACCGCAGCATGAATGACGACGAGACTCCCATGGGAGCAGACGCGCATGACGCAATGACTGAGCAGCGCGCTGGCTTCCGCACCGATCTGAATGGCGGCAACCAGAACAGTTACACGGTGCAGGGGGATGTCTTTGACAACAACAGCAGCGATTTCCGCGCGCTGCCGCTGCTTGCGGCGCCTTACGCGCTTACCGATCTGGAGGCGTTGAACGATAAGGGGGCCAATGTGCTTGGCCGCTGGACACGGGCGCTTTCGGACGATTCGCATTTGATGGTGCAAAGCTACGTCGATTACGAGGCGCAGGAGCAGGCCATTATCCGTGACCGGCGCACCACGTTCGATCTTGAAACGCAGTATGATCTGCCCGCGATCGCCTGGAACAAAATCACGATGGGCACCGATTACCGCTACAGCGCCGACAACCTGGAGGGTTCGTCGTCCTTCGTGTCCTTCCCGAGCGCGTATGAAGGTACGCAGCTGTTCAGCGGATTCGTGCAGGACAAGATCACGCTCGATCCGAAATGGCACCTGACGCTTGGCACCAAGGTCGAGCACAACGACTATACGGGCTTCGAGGTTGAGCCGGATGCGCGCCTGCAATGGCAGCCGGACGACAGCCAGATGGCCTGGGCTGCCGTCTCCCGCGCCGTGCGCACGCCGAGCCGGCTTGAGCACGATCTCACGATTGACGAATCCACGATCCCGCCGTCGCATGCGATACCGCTGCCCGTGGAGCTTCTGCTGCAGGCCGATCCCAATTTCACCAGCGAGGATCTGGTGGCCTATGAGCTGGGCTATCGCCGCCAGATCACGCCCACCTCGTCGGTCGATGTCGCCGTGTTCTACAACGACTACAGCAACCTCTCCACCGACAGCCTGCTGGCTCCCGGGCTCGGTATCAGCCCGTTGCATTTTATCCTTCCCTTCGAGTTCACCAACGACACGTCGGGCGAGACGCATGGCGTCGAGATTACGGGCGACTGGCGTGCGACGAAATCCTTTAAGCTTTCGGCATCCTACAGCCTTCTGATGATTGATCTGCACGGGCCTTCAAGTGTCAGCGCCATCTCTTCCCAGGCGGCCGATACCCAGTCGCCCTCCAACCAGTTCAATGTGGCTGCGCGCTGGGACGTCACGCATGACGTGGCGTGGGACACAACGCTCTATTATGTGGACAGCCTGCCCGGGTTTGACGTGGACACCTACTGGCGGCTGGATACCCGCGCAAGCTGGCGGATTTTCAATGGGCTCGAGGCGAGCCTGGTGGGGCAGAACCTGCTTCAGGCCCAGCATCTTGAATTCAGTGGTCCGACAGCCATCGGCGCTGCCGAAATTCCCCGCAGCATTCTTGGTAATATTACGTGGCGCTATTGATTCAGCGATTTGGGTTGGTAATTCTACTGTTATGTGCTCTGTGCATGGCGCCGCAAGTCGCGGGCGCCGGAACGCTTGAGCTGCAGGAGGCGGAAGTCAAGGCCGGCCTGTTGTATAATTTCCTCAAATATGTCGAGCCGCCCCAGCCGCTGCCGTCAATAACCGTATGTGTTTTTGGTAACGATCCCTTCGGAGGGTATCTTCAGCCCATGGCCGGGCGTAGCGTAAACCAGAAGGAAATAGCCTTGCGCATCGTGCACGCTGTAAACGACACGCAGGACTGTGCGCTGGTGTTTGTGGCTGCGGAAGAAAAGGACCGGTGGCCGCAGCTTCGGAAATTTCTGGCTGGTAAGCCCGTGATCACCGTCAGCGATTTTAAAGGATTTTCCGCATTGGGGGGCATGATCGAGTTTGGCCAGGAGAACGATCACATCCATGTGGCGCTGAACATGGATGCCGTAGATGCCGTTCACCTGCGTGTGGAAGATCGCCTGCTTAAGCTCGTGACCATCGTGCATCCCGGTTTGCCGGAGGGAGGGCGATGAGCATGCGCCTTAGGCAGTTTTCCATCCGCACCTTGCTGCTCTTTACCATCGGCGCGCTCGCGCTTCTGACGACGACGCTGGTGGCGCGCGAGGTTTACACGCAGTGGGTGCGCCTCGACAGCATTAGCATGCTCAAGGAAGCCACGAAGTTAAGCGATGAATTGTTCGATGTGACGTACAAATTATCCGTGGAACGCGATGTTGCCTATTCCATGCTGTATGCATCAGACAGGAAAACCATTGATGATCTTCGCACCACAGTAGAAAGCAGCCGCAGGGATGCCGATGCGTCGCTGTCGTCGGCCTATGGAACACTTGAGCAATACCGCTTTCCTGAAGTCAATGAAATACTGCGCAGGAACAGGGAGCAGTTCACTGAGTTTCAGGCGCTCAGGCGGCAGGTGGACACATTCATGGCGGCGTCGCCGGCCACGCGCGATCGTGTGCTTCCACAGCGCTGGTTTGATCAGGCCACGACTGTGATCGTGCACACGCAGGACATATGGATGCAGTTTGCCACCCATTTCACCGATATAGACCCTTATGTGACCCTGCATATGCGGTTCAAGCATGTGCTGGGCATTATCATGGAATATTCCGGCCGCGAACGCGCGCTGATAGGAAAGCTGCTTGCCGAAAACGCAGATCCCTCGCCTGCGGAACAGCTGCAACTGCTGGAATGGCGGGGCGCGGCCAATCTGGGCTGGATTATCGGCGAAACGCTGGCTAGGCAGAGCGGGCTCACTCCCGCAATCACGCCCGCTTTCAAGGATGCCAGGAGCTACCATCAGAGCGTCTATGACATGATGCGCGATATTTTCTACCAGCCCGGCGCGCACCATACGGGTTCTTATCCCATCAGCGCTGAATTCTGGCTGGAGCTTGCCACCGAGACGAACGACTCGCTCTATGCGCTTAAGGATGCCGCGCTGGCGCAGAGCCATGCCTACGTGCAGGGGCTGGAGCGGAAAGCGCAGCATGAAATCATCGTCAATTTCCTGATCCTGCTGTTTGCGCTTACGCTCTGCGGTTACAGCTTCCGGCTGGTATCACGCCGTGTCATCGCACCCATCAACGCCATAGTGACGGCGCTCCTTGACGCCATGGAAGGCAAGACCGTGTCCTTTGCGCTGCCTGCGCGCAGCCAGCAGAATGAGATCGGCAAGCTTGCCCAGGTGCTGGAGGCGTTTCAGCGCAATACCGAAAAAATCCGCCAGAATGAGAAGAACAACGCCCATCTGGCGGCCATTGTCGAATCCTCCGACGACGCCATCATCAGCAAGACATTGGACGGCACAATCGTTTCGTGGAATCCCGGGGCCGAGCACCTGTTGGGCTATAGTTCCGACGAAGCTGTGGGCCGGCATATCAACCTCATCATTCCGGAAGAGCGCCTGGAAGAGGAGGTTGGAATCATAGAAAAGCTGGGGCAGAACCAGCGCATCAGCCATCTGGAGACGGTGCGCAGGCACAAGAACGGCCGCCGCATCGATATTTCACTTACCGTTTCTCCTATCTACGATCTTGCGGGCAACAATGTGGGGGCATCTAAAATCATCCGTGACATCACGGCGCGCAAGCAGGCGGATGCCCAGCTATTGAATTACACGAAGGCGCTGGAGCGCAGCAACAAGGAGCTGGACGATTTCGCCTATATCGCATCGCACGACCTCAAAGAACCCCTGCGCGGCCTCCATAACCATGCGCGTTTCCTGCTGGAAGACAACCAGGACAAGCTCGATGCCGAAAGCGTTTCGCGCCTTAACCGCCTTACCTATCTCAGCCAGCGCATGGAGCGGCTGGTCAACGATCTGCTTTATTTCTCGCGTCTGGGGCGTCAGGAGCTGGCAATCCAAACCACCGACTTAAACGAGGTCGTTCGCGATATAGAAGATACCCTTGACGTGTTTCTCGAGGAACGTCATGGCAGAATTACTATTCCTAAGCCACTGCCGACCATCACGTGTGACAAGACACGCGTCACCGAGCTTCTGCGCAACCTCATCACCAATGCCATGAAGTATAATGATAATGCCGAGAAGATTGTGGAAATCGGTTTTCTGGAAGAGCAGCCTGTTACGGGAGCAGGAATGATGAAGGACGTATTTTACGTCAAGGACAACGGCAGGGGTATAGAAGAAGGCTTTTATGACGAGATTTTCCGTATCTTCAAGCGCCTGCAGAGCAACAAGGATTCCCTCACCGAAGGCACTGGAGTGGGATTGACGTTCGTGAAGAAGATCGTCGAGCGTCATGGCGGGCGGATCTGGCTTGCGTCGGAACCAGGCAAAGGAACCATTTTTTATTTCACCCTGAAAGGAGAGCTGTATGACTCAAAAGCTTCTGCATGAATCGCAACCCGTCCTGATAGTGGAAGACAGCGAAGACGATTACGAAGCCGCCCGGCGCGCATTCACCAAGGCCAATCTGCGCAACCCCGTGGCGCATGCCTATTCCGGCGAGGAGGCGTTGCGCTATCTCTCCGACTCCGGCGTAAAGCCGGGCATTATCCTGCTGGATCTCAATATGCCGGGCCTGGATGGCCGCAAAACGCTTGAGCTCATCAAGCGCGACGAGACGCTCAAGCATATTCCCGTGGTCATACTCACGACCTCCAATGATGAGCGCGACGTGGAAGCGTGCTATAAGCTGGGTGCGAATACCTATATTCAGAAGCCGGTGGATTTCGACGGGCTGATCGCCGCGATACGCCGGCTCAAGGAATATTGGTTTGAATTTGCGTTGCTGCCCAAGGAGCCTTAAGGATATTGGGACGAATCAGTTTCATTATATTCAGGGAGGGCTATTTTGAACCACCGGCACGCGAGACAAACCCAATCCATCCTGATAGTCGAGGACAGTGAGGACGATTACGAAGCCACCATCCGCGCATTTAAGAAAACCAACCTGCATAATCCTGTCCACTGGTGCAAATCCGGGCAAGAAGCGCTCGATTTTCTTAAAGCCGCCGGGGAAAATTCGATGCCCGGGCTTATCCTGCTCGATCTCAACATGCCGGGCATGGACGGCCGCAAAACACTTGAGCTCATCAAGCAGGACGTGAAGCTCAAGTGGATACCGGTCATCGTGCTCACTACTTCGGGCGACGAGCGGGACATCGACGCCTGCTACCAGATCGGCGCCAATACCTATGTGCAGAAACCGGTGAATTTTGACGGTTTGATAGAAGCCATCAAACGCCTGAAGGAATACTGGTTTGAGATCGCGTTGCTGCCGAAGGAAGAGAAACGCACCTGAAGGAGCATGACGCTGTTTTTTACCTGCGGGGAAACGTGCGCCCCACAACGCACTGGATTAAATTGATTCTTTTGTTGAGAAAAGAAACGGGAAGCGATGCTCTGCTGCTAAAGAACGTGATTTAAAGCCGAAAAAGTATTATTCTTAGGGAAATGGCAAACAGGGAGGATGGATGTGAATCCCCGTGCAAGGCAAACGCAATCCATTCTGATCATCGACGATAGCGCCGACGACCTGACGCTCTACCGGCGCACGCTGCAGAAAACACGGGAGAAAAGCTATCGGGTTACCGAGGCCGTTGACGGCGAGGAAGGACAGCGGATCCTTGAAAAAGAGACGCCCGAATGCGTGCTTCTTGATTATTCCCTTCCCGGATATAACGGCATTGAGATCTTAAAGCAGATACGCAGCCGCCATCCGTTTATTCCCGTCATCATGCTCACCGGCCAGGGCAACGAAAACGTGGCCGTTGCGGCCATGCAGGAAGGTGCGCAAAATTATATTTGCAAATCGGCGATTACGCCGGAGATCCTTGAGCACATTATCGGGATGGCCATAGCGCATTGTGCGATGGAGAAGCGCATTCATGAGCAGCGCACATCCCTGGAGGTCTTTACCCATGCGCTTGCGCACGATTTAAGAGAGCCCATCCGCACCATCCGCTCCTTTGTCGAATTGCTTGCGCTGCAGGAAACGTTCCGGGACAAAACAAAGGCCTATTTCCAGCATATAGAGAACGCCGCCGATCGCATGCAGATGCTTATCGATACGGTGTTTCACTATACCCGGCTGGATGATCCGACGCAGCTTGCCAGGGAAGTATGCGATGTGGACGCGGCGCTAAAGGGGGTGATGGAGAACCTGGACAAGCTTATCCACGAGAGCGGCGCAACGATCCAGGGCGACGAGTCATTACCTGAAGTGTATGCCAACCGCGCGCAGTTGATGCAGGTGCTGCAGAATCTTATCGGTAACGCCATCAACCATAGCGAGAAAGCGGTCACCGTTCACATCCATGCTGAGGAACAGGCGGAATTCTGGGTGTTCAGCGTAAAGGACGACGGCCCGGGGATTGAAAAGACTAACTTTCAGAAGATTTTTGAACCCTTCAAGCGCCTGTCACACCGCCATGGCAACGGAGCCGGGCTCGGCCTTGCCACGTGCAAAAAAATCGTTGAATCCCACGGAGGCAGGATATGGTGTGAATCGCAGCCGGGCGAAGGAACAACCTTCCTGTTTACCCTGCCCAAGGCATTGTCGGATGTGGCAGATAAAGACGTTGCCACAACGGCGCCGATAGTGTCCGATGTGCCTGCGGGCTATACAGAGAGGCCGCTTGCAAACGTCTTGCTGGTGGACGACAGCCGGGCCGACATCGAGATAACAAGGCACAGGCTTATAGATGTTCCGAAACTGCGTTGTAACTTCTACGTGGTGCGCGACGGAGAAGAGGCGCTTGCTCTCTTGGGCGATAAGGTGCGCGCGGGGGAAAACATGGATTTCATGCTGGTGGACATCAACATGCCGGAAATGGACGGATTCGAATTGCTGGTGCGGATGCGTGCCGACAAGGCGCTTGGGCATATTCCGGTGGTGATGTGCACAGGCTCTACCTATGACAAGGATATGGAGAGAGCCAAGGCATTGGGAGCGGCCGGATATTTGACAAAGCCGCTGGCGTTTGAAAGGCTGAAACCCATTATTAACGAGGCTCCTGCAATTCACCTCAGCCAGGATAATGCAGGGTATAGCCTGCTGCGTATCGCATAATCAGGGTGTGGCTGGAGAAAGGGACAACGCCGCGCCTTCATAGATCGCGGGTTTGACCCCCAACCGCTACGTGGATGAGAAGAAAGGCATCACGGATGCCGATCTTGAGAATCGGCATTGGCCGCGATACCATCCTTCATCGTTTGTTCCGCCCAATCTATATTTTGAGCAGTTCTTAAAGACGATGGAGGTAACAACAGAAAAATGGGGAATAAACGTATTGGGAGAAAATCGCAGAATGAGATCACGCCGTTGCAATTCCACTGACGTATACGGTGCGTTCGGCTCCGCATTCCAGTTGTCATTCAGTTTATTAAAAGAAAAATTCATACGCTGTACCTAGAAATGCTTTGTTGCGAAGACGCGGCCTGACGCAGTTTTTAGATATGCTTCAAATTTTTCAGCTTTATCATGGTCAGCAAAAGCAATGTATCCAACGAGCTTCCAGGGAGTAAATTTCTTTGTATGTGTAGATTCGACTCGGTTATGTTCGCCATACCGCTTCTTGAGGTCGATAGTACAACCAATATAATACCTGTCGGGATGTGATTCGCTTGCAACATGTAGACATATTTCATAGAGTCCGCCTTCGCCCTTCGGGCTTCGTCGTGACATCCGCTTCGCACGCTCCGGCGAAATCACGCCGTAGCTAAATTTTGGCAGAGCCAAAATTAGCGAAGGCGGATGGTCGTGGCCGCAGTCTGTCCCGAACGCGTCTCCGTGTCAAATTTCCCTATTTGTACCTTCTTCCCTGAAATGCAGGGTATATACAGGGAAATTTATCGAACCTGGGCAGGATCGGCAGTGTGGATCAGTAAATTACTATGGATAAATAGATGCTTACTAACAGGATTCCCTAAAAATCGGAGCAGGCAATTATATTTATGATGCAGGGAAATTATTTAAAGAGGCAGGGAAATAACAAAGAGCAGCAGGGAGCAGACAGGGAATGAGCGCCTTATGTTGAACGTTTGGCCAATAAGCACATTATTACCATGTCGGAATTTTACTCACTTTTCCTGTGGGCGCTTACTCAAGCCGAACTTCTTATCCAGAATGCTCTCTACAATAATCCTCAGGGCATTTACCAGTTCAAGCTTCTGCTCATCGGTCACGTCCAATTGATCAAGATGATGGCGATAGCGCTCAAGGTCAGAATTGGCATGGGTCTTGACCTCGGATATCTCATGCCTTGAGATCTGGCGTGCCGTTTTCCTCATTTCCCGTTCAACGCCCTGTCATCTGCTCCAGCTTCTCTGGATATCGCGCCCCCTGGACCGTAATGTTTGCGGCAGCATTATCGATTTCACGGAGATCGCCGGGCGTAAGCTGGATGGTCACCGCTCCGATATTCTCATCCAGACGATGCAGCTTCGTGGTGCCAGGAATGGGAACGATCCACGGCTTCTGTGCCAGCAGCCAGGCAAGCGCGATTTGGGCGGGTGTTGCTTTCTTCCGCTTCGCGATGCTGTTGAGCAGGTTAATCAAGGCCTGATTCGCCTTCATCGCCTCGGGTGTGAAGCGCGGAAGGGTGCTGCGGAAGTCGGTACTGTCGAGTTTTGTGTTCTCGTTCATGGCGCCTGTGAGAAAACCTTTGCCTAGCGGACTATAGGCAACGAAACCGATGCCAAGCTCCTCACAGGTGGGCAATACTTCCTTTTCGGGTGTTCTTGTCCACAGCGAATATTCGCTCTGCAGCGCAGTGACCGGCTGGACGGCGTGAGCGCGGTGGATGGTTTGTACGCCTGCTTCGGAAAGGCCAAAATGCTTAACCTTACCTTCCTTAATCAGCTCCTTTACTGCGCCCGCCACATCCTCAATCGGCACATTCGGGTCAACGCGGTGCTGATAGAATAAATCGATAACATCCACTTTAAGCCGCCTGAGCGAAGTTTCCGCCACCTTCCTGATTTGTTCCGGGCGGCTATTGAGGCCGGGCGCTCCCGGTCGGTTATCGCTGCCGCTCAGATCGAACCCGAATTTGGTGGCGATCACCACTTTTCCCTTGTGAGGTGCGAGGGCTTCGCCCACCAGTTCTTCGTTGGTGTATGGGCCGTAGACTTCGGCGGTATCGAAGAAGGTGATGCCGCGTTCAACGGCAGCATGAAGAAGAGCAGTCATCTCCTTTTTATCCTTGGGCGGGCCGTAAGAAAAGCTCATTCCCATGCAGCCCAAGCCAAGGGCCGAAACTTCCAGATTGTTTTTTCCGAGTGTGCGCTTTTTCATAATTTCTCCTTTTTATGGAGGTTCTGCTGAATCGTCCATTTCCATGAACCTCAGAGAAACCGGCCAGATATTAAGCCGCGTGATCAATCGACTGCATATGCCTCTCAGACATACGTTCACCGTGCACCGTGATCTTGGAGAACATCATTTCGATTTCCTGAAGATCCGCAGACGTCAGTTTAACATTGATTGCTCCCAGGTTCTCATTCAGGTGATCGATCTTACGTGTGCCTGGGATGGGAACAATCCACGGTTTCTGCGCCAGCAGCCATGCCAGTGCAATCTGGGCCGGCATTGCATTCTTCTTTTCTGCAAACCGTTTCAGCAGATCAACGACCGACTTATTGGCTTCCAGGTTTTCAGGAGTAAAGCGCGGGAACTCGGATCGAAGGTCCGTGGTGGGATCGAGCTTTATCTGAGAGTCGATTTTTCCCGTTAAATATCCCATGCCAATGGGACTCCATGGCACGAAACCAATCCCCAGATCCTCACAGGTTTGAAGTACGCCGTTCCGCTCCGGATCTCTGGTCCAGAGCGAGTATTCGCTCTGAATCGCGGTCACCGGTTGAACGGCATGCGCTTTGCGAATGGTTCCCGGCCCTGCCTCGGACAGGCCGAAATGCAGGACTTTTCCTTGCGCGATAAGCTCTTTAATCGCACCCGCGACCTCTTCGATGGCGACTTCAGGATCGACGCGGTGCTGGTAATAGAGATCAATGCGGTCGGTTTTCAGGCGTTTGAGTGACTCCTCAACCACCTTCTTAATGTGGTCCGGCCGGCTATTCAGCCCGATGGTGCCGTCAAGGGCAAAACCGAACTTGGTTGCAATAACAACCTTGTCGCGGAAAGGTGCGAGCGCTTCCCCGACAAGTTCTTCGTTAGTGTAAGGCCCGTAAACCTCCGCCGTATCAAAGAAGGTGACGCCTTTTTCATATGCAGTACGAATGACCTCAATGCCTTGCTTTTTGTCTGCCGGAGGGCCGTAATTGGCGCTGATGCTCATGCATCCGGCGCCTAATGCGGAAACTTCCAGATTGCTTTTTCCGAGTGTGCGCTTTTTCATAATGCTTCTCCTTTGTCGGTGGTTATTTCTGCCAGATATTGCTCATCGCTGACCTTCTCCATCCATTCGACGACCTTACCCTCAAGCGCCTCCTGGATGGCGATATGGCTCATGCCGGTTGTTGCCGTCGCCCCGTGCCAGTGTTTCTGGCCGCACGGACAGGAGATGACATCACCTGCGCGGATCTCCTTCTTCGGGCCGCCCCAGCACTGCGTCCAGCCGCAGCCGGAGATGACAATCAGGTTCTGCCCCAGCGGATGCGTATGCCATGCCGAGCGCGCGCCCGGCTCGAATGTCACCAAAGCGCCGGAGACACGGCCGGGCTCCGTTGCCTGAAACAGCGGATCAATCCGCACATTGCCGGTAAAATATGCTTCGGGTCCTTTGGAGGAAGGCTGAGAGCCGCTTCGTTTGATCGTTTGCATGGAATCTTCTTTCGGGGATTTGCTGATATGAAATGAACATAGAGCATTTGACAGTATTTGATTAGTCGGTAAAATCGGCATGTACTTATGAACAGGATTCATTAATGGCCAGAAGCAATATAAACGATCTTCTGGCCTTCCTCGCGGTAGCCAGGGAACAGAGCTTTACCAAAGCCGCCGCAAAGCTCGGCGTATCGCAATCCGCTTTGAGCCATACCATTCGCGGTCTGGAAGAACGGCTTGGGCTGCAACTGCTGAATCGTACTACCCGTAGCGTTTCACCGACGGAGGCGGGGGAACGCCTGCTTCGCAGCGTAGGCCCACGGTTTGTCGAGATAGATGCTGAACTCGCCGCACTGAGCGAGCTCCGCGCAAAACCTGCGGGCACCATCCGCATAACAGCAGGAGAACACGCAGCCAATACGTTTCTCTGGCCCGCTTTGGAAAAACTTCTGCCGGACTACCCGGACATTAAGGTGGAGATTGTCGTTGATTACGGCCTTACCGATATTGTGGCTGAACGTTATGACGCGGGCGTTCGTCTTGGAGAGGATGTGGCAAAGGATATGATTGCGGTACGCATCGCGCCCGACATGCGCATGGCGGTTGTCGGCGCTCCTTCCTATTTTGCCAGGCACCCGAAGCCGAAGACGCCTCAGGATCTGACAAAGCATTCGTGCATCAATCTGCGGCTGCCGACCCATGGCGGTCTCTATGCCTGGGAGTTCGAGAAGCGAGGACGCGAGCTCAAGGTGCGGGTCGACGGGCAGCTGGTATTCAATAATCTGGCCTTGAGGACAAATGCAGCGCTGACAGGACTGGGTCTCGCCTGCATGCCCGAGGACGAGGTGCAGGCCTATCTGAAAGACGGACGCCTGATCCGGGTGCTCGCCGATTGGTGCCCGCCCTTCCCGGGCTACCATCTATATTATCCCAGCCACAGGCACCATTCACCGGCCTTCGCACTGCTGGTGGATGCGCTGCGGTACCGGGATTCACCTCGATAGACCACCTCAGGCGACAGCAAACATATTATGGAGTCTTCTGAATGAGCCTGTCGAGTGATTGCAGGAACTGGGAGCGATCTTTCTTTGAAAAGGCCGGGTTATGTCCCTTACTCTCACCTGTTTCACGCAGGTGAGCGTTCAGTTCGCGCATGGAAAGGGCGGACCCTATATTCGGCGTAGTAAAGACATGCCCTGCGGGATTCAGCACTTTGCATCCTTTGGTCAGGCAGCGCGCGGTGAGCGGAATATCGGAGATGACGACAATATCGCCAATATCCGCATGCTCCACGATCCAGTCATCGGCTGCGTCAAATTTCGCGCCCACCACGATCTGGGTCACGTTCGGCAGGTTCAGTGGCCGCATTCCCTGATTGCTGACCAGGGTACGAGAGCAGAATTGTTCTACACCAATTCCTTAACATTTGTTTTCAAGGCAGCTAGCGGTATGGGGGCTTTCCGTAATAGTAGGGTCACAGTAAAATGGGAACCCTTACCCAAGGTACTCTTTACTGTAATATCTCCATTCATCAAGTGTGCAAGTTGCTGGCTAATAAACAACCCTAAACCTGATCCACCATACTTGCGGCTAATGCTGGGGTTTGCTTGAGCGCATTTACCAAAAATCTTTCCAATCTGCTCTTTTTTCATACCGATGCCGGGGTCAGCAACAGTGATGCGCACCTTGGAGTGCCCGTTCAGAACTGGTTCTTCAGCCAAACAAAGTGAGATGACACCTTCGCTGGTAAATTTTACGGCATTTCCAAGCAAGTTTAGCAGAATCTGACGAATCCGAAGCGGATCACCCATATACAAGACTGGAGGAGACTTGCTGATTTGCATGTGTACGAACAGGCCTTTATCTGCCGCCCTGACAGTTATAATATTTTTTGCTTCTTCCAGTACTTTGGTAAGATCGAAAGGAATGATATCCAATTCCACGCTGCCATTGTCCAGTTTAGAAGAATCCAGCATATTGTTAATCAGCCCCATCAGCATGTTGGAACTATCCTGCAGCACTTCGGCGCATTCCTTTTTCTTTTGAGCACTGCACTCTATATTGGCAAGTATATGAGAGATGCCGAGGATAGCGGTTAATGGCGTACCAATCTCGTGGCAGATCATGGCAAGATAATCCGCATCTTCAAATCTTGACGGGGTTGCTTGCGTAGCGGGAATGTCAGGAAACTCTTTGGTCTGAGGGGCTAACTGCATAACTCTCTCCTGATATGGAAGGGTTGTTTGTGTGATTACTTCTTTTGCACTGGTTTTTGGGAGAACTTAGGTAATAAGGAATCCATACCTAATGCATATCAGCGTCGCATGTTTTGCCCTACGTTAAAAATTATAAAAAAATTGTATCTTGACTTAAATTAATGAATTAAGCCAAAATTCTTGTATAGTGCCCGTTAATTTTATCAACAGGTAGACTGCATATGATGGCAATCAAAAAACGGGGAGCCGATTTAAAACAGTATAAATCACTCGCCTTTTTAAAAAGCCTCACGCTATTTGCTAATCTGCTTGATAAAGATGTGGCGCGTTTCGCCGATGCAGCTCAAATAATGCGTTATGAGAAAGGAAAGCTTCTCTACCTGGAGGGTGAGCAGGCGAAATTCTTCTATATCATCTGTAGTGGATGGGTAAAGCTGTTCAATACAACGGAAGAAGGTGAAGAAGTGATCCTGGCAATGCTCACAGCAGACAGCGTCACAGGCGAGAGTGCCATTTTTGAGAAGGAATGCTTTACGAGCGGCGCGCAGGTAGTAGAAGACGCACAAATACTGAGTATTCCGCTTTCTCTACTGACAGAGCAGCTGCGCGTTAATAACCAGCTGGGATTTAATATGCTGGCTTCCCTGGTGCAGTATCAACGCCGCCATGAACTGCAACTAGAGCAGTATCTCCTTTACAGCGCGCCTCAACGTATCGGATGCTTCCTCATGGGACTGCTCCCCGTGTCAGAACATAAAGACGGTGCTAAACTTGAGCTTCCTTATGATAAGGCGCTAATCGCCTCTACCTTAGGGATGAAGGGGCCGACCTTTTCCCGGGCACTTAATATCCTGCGAGAGGAAACCGGCATCCATATTGCAGGCACACGCGTGACCATCGGTTCAATGGAGCGCCTGTTAGATTTCGTAAATGGCTGCTTTTCGCAGACTCATCTGCGGAGTTAGACTGCTCCAGAAACGATTTTCAGCCACCCTCATTCAAGCTTCACGGGGCGGGTAATTGTAAATATTATGGCACGCATTGTGCGCATTCCTTAGCCCGGAATGGCTTTCTTATGCCAATTTCCTCATAATGGTCCCTTCAATCGCAAATTATGAAGAAAATACTATGGCAACCTCGGCTGTTCCATTAAAGGTTCTCATTGTTGATGACCATGAGCCAACCGCCAAGATACTTATGTTGGCTATGGAGGCTGCAAAGTGTCAGGTGAAAGCCGTTTTCAATAGCATCGCTGCAATCGAAGTGCTGGATTCCTACGTTCCTGACATAGTTCTTCTGGATATCAACATGCCCTATATGGACGGGTATAAGCTATGCGAGATGCTGCGGGATGATACCCGGCTGGAAAATGCTTTATTTATCGCCCAGACAGGCTGGAACTCAGATGGCCACAGGAAGCTTTCCAAGAGAGCAGGATTTCACCATCACCTGGCCAAGCCCATTGATATAGAAATGCTAATCGGCATTATTAACAGAGAGATTTATTCCGCCAGGCTTGTTGAGTCTGCCAATGGAAGCAGATAAATGTCATGATTGCCACTTTGCCTGTCAAAGAATTAATGGCCGTAAAACCGCAAAGCTATCGCATACTGGTTATAGACGATAATGAACCTTGTGCCAAAACCATGATGTGGACACTGGAAATGCTGGGACACACGGCACAGATTGCTCTGGATGGAAAAACCGCTATTGCGCTGGCCCAATCATATCATCCTGACGTCGTCATACTTGACATCGGGATGCCAGAAATGAACGGCTATGAAATATGCCAGGCGATGCGCAAGGAATCTGCTCACCGGCATACTGTTTTTGTAGCGCATACCGGGTGGGGGCAAAAGAAACACCATGAGCGTTCCAAGGAGGCCGGTTTTGATTATCATCTGGTTAAGCCAGCAGGTATCGAGGCGCTTAAAAAGATTTTTTCAGTATTGGATAACCGACTCCCCGTAAGCCCCTTATGAATTACCGTGGGAATCGTGCGGTAAAAGTCGTACCGTCCGCTTCCGAGGAGGTTACATCAATCGTTCCGCCGTGGGAGACAACGATCTCCTTGCTAATATAAAGCCCCAAGCCAAGATTAACGGTTCCCGGATGATCTCCTGCATCTATGACCGCCCGTGTTAAAGAATTAAACACAGTTTCAATTTTTCCGGGAGAAATGGGTACGCCCTCGTTGTGCACAGATACCATTACTTCCTCCGGGTTGCCTGTCACAGTTACGTCAATAGAGGAGTCCTTGAAACTATACTGTATTGCGTTGCCCATCAGGTTCGAGAAGACCTGCCCTATGCGGGCCTTATCCCATACACCTTTTGTATCTCCCGAGATTTCAAGGGTCATAATACGCGTTGGATAAGCCACCCGCATTTCATCAACCAGTTGCCGACTTACAAAACCCATATCCATAGGAGCCCGGACAACGGGAAGGCCGGACCCAAATCGTGCGCGAGTCACATCAAGGAGATCGTCAACTATGACAGTTATGCGGGATGCGCTCTCATAAATCTGTGTCGTCAGCATCGTCTGCCGTTCGTTAAGTGTTTGCTGCTTGTCAGGTGTTCCCATATTCAGCATGAGCTGAGCAGACATCGATATCACATTAAGCGGGCTGCGCAGGTCATGGCTTAATATGCCTATAAGCAGATCTTTGGAGTAACTGACTTTTTTGGTGTAATGGCTGACCGACTCCGCCAGTTCCTGATCAATGGATTCATTGAACCGGGTCAGATCTATTCTGTCTACATCATTCATCGGAGCGTTGGCTCTGCCCCATAACTTGATCACACTGGCACGCAGTGCACGGTACTCGGAAACCATCTGATCAATATCAAAACCCCCGGCTAGGCGCAAAGCGGCATGCGTTTCCGCTGCGGTAGGAGCGGAATCTTTCTCTTTTTCTCCATGCGATTTTTGTATCTGTTCCGAGCTGGTTTGAGGAGACTCTATGTCGCTTACTATGAAAGCGAGTATTTCGTTGATATGATCACGCAGCGCAAGGGGTGTCATGTGATCGGCGGCAGGGATCAGTGTCCGCGCAAAGCTCTCCCATTCAGTCATTATCTGCTTCGTATTTTTACGAATGAAGTCAGCCAGCCGTATACTGTTATTTTCTCGCTGGTTATTGGGTTTCCGTCTCTCCTGGCCGCCCCACGCCAAGACCACTTTCTCCACACTTTGTTCCATAAAACTTCCTATTTCTTGCCTGCAGGAGGATTTACGGTCGATCCAAAGACTGTTTTTAGCCATCCCCACTCAAGCTTTGCAGGGTGGTCGATATATTCCTGCGGGTTATCCACCACACGCTTTAAATATTGATAGGTAAAAGGCCATTCATCTTCAGGCGAGATAGTTTTCTTTTTTACAATTTCGATTTTCATATCTTTGGTGAGGCGCAGAGTAAATGCCACCTTGGGTCGGTCATCATAAACGGTGGCATGAAGGGTTGCTTCCGTTTCAAGCGCTTTAAATCGTGCGCCCCAGATTTCCGTATAGGGAAATGTGTTCCTGTTCTGTTCAATGGCGCGGTTGCATATCTCAAGATATTGCTGGAATACCTCCTCATATTCTGCCGCGTCTTTAATTTTCTGAGCAGGTTTCACATTCCTATCCTTAAAGAGTCATTTCTCTCTTTATAGCACCAGCTGCAGTTTAAATTTTGCTCTACGGCAAAAATGCGGAAATTATGTTGCCCATTAGTTTAAGGACTAGTAAGCGGCCTGATTGACTACGATCTTATCGGGCGGAATATCAGGAGCAGTACGACAATCAGCAATAAAGTGCCGCCGCCGCCATATCCGAGCCCCATATAGCCACTATGATAATAGCCAAAACCGCCGCCGCCAAAAAGCAACAGGACGAGTAATAAAATGACGAGCAAGTTCATGGCAAAATCTCCTTTTGTTAGGAAGACGCTGACCCAGTTGATATAAAGAAGCCATGCGCGGCTTCTGTTATCTCAGTGGCAGCGTTTCAATTCTTTGCCAATAAGCCAGGCATTGACAGGAAACGCGGCGATATAGCCTGCCGGAACCGCTGCCGCAAGGGCCTCCCAGAAAAGCGGGTTACCTATGGAGCCGCTTCGTACGCCACCCATATGATAATCCACCGTATTCATTACCAGCTCCATGACCCCGATAGATATAGCTTCGCCCAACCAGATGGCTTTAAGGGCTGTCTTAAACGTAAAGCCGGTATTACGCATAAGCGGAAAGATGGTCAGCGAGAAGCCGCTGATATAAGCCAGCACTGTGCTTAATGTCATCATGGGATAAGGGGAAATACCCAGCGATACGCCTATCATGAGACCAATAAGTTCGCCGATCACACATCCTGTCAGGCAATGCAGCGTGGCATGGGCAGCGGTGCTGAAGGATGACTTGCCATGTCCGCCATGTTTATGTGCCGGGGCTTTATTGTGTGCGCAATGTTCGTGCATATTTATACCTAGTCCAAAGTTTTGCGGTAAAATTTGATGCCAATCGTCAGTACCACGACATTGAAAAGCAGAAGCGGCCAGACATTCGGCCAGAGTTCCGTCCAGCCGCTTCCCTTCAGCATGATACCGCGCACCACGCGTGTGAAATAGGTGAGCGGCACCACACTGCCGATGGTTTGCGCCCAGACTGGCATGCCCTTGAAGGGAAACAGGAAGCCGGAAAGCAGGAAGGAGGGCATAATCGTGAACATCGTCATCTGCATTGCCTGCATCTGGTTGTTCGCGAATGATGACAGGGTAATGCCGAGGGTAAGATTTCCGGCAATGAATAGCAGGATCATGGTGAACAGTACGGTAATGTTGCCCAGAAATGGTATATGAAACAGAAACCTTGCTGCCACGATGATGATGGTGGACTGGATCAGGCCGATAAAAATATAGGGAATCAGCTTGCCGCTGATGACCTCGAAGGGCTTCACCGGCATCGCGAGCAGGTTTTCCATTGTGCCGCGTTCGCGCTCGCGTGTGATGGCGACCGCAGTCATCATGACGAGCGTCATGGTGAGAATAATACCCATCAGGCCGGGAATGATATTGTATGACGTAATGCCTTCGGGATTATAGAGTTTGTGCAGCACGACGCCGTAGGGAGGTGTAGGAGGGCTTTCGGAGAGTACCGGAGCCGCTCCTTGATAATCCCTCTGTATAACCGAACCGGCTAATGCTATTACCGCCGCCGCTGCATTGCCTATTGCCGTGGGATCGGTAGCATCCGCCTCTATCAGCAGATTCGGATGTTCGCCGCGCAACATCTTGCGGGTGAAGTCCACCGGGATAGTGATGACGAATTGCACCAGGCCCGTGGTAAGCGCTTCTTTCGCGCTGTGTTCGTCCCGTACTTTATCCTCGAACCTGAAATATTCCGTGTTTTTCATTGCTGAAATGAAACTGCGCGTAAACACGCTCTGGTCGGCAGAGACGATGGCAATCGGCAGGTGCTTAGGGTCGGTGTTGATGGCATATCCGAATAAGAATAACTGCATGATCGGAATGCCTACAATCATGCCGAGTGTAGCCCGGTCGCGTTTGAGCTGGATAAATTCCTTAAGAACGATCGCCCACCAGCGCGAAAAAGAAAAACTCAGCGCATGCTTTTCTTCATTCTTCATGCATTTGCCTTTTCGTCCTGCTTGCCTTTGGTACCCAAAAGGTGGATGAACACGTCATCAAGATTGGTATCGATTAGCTGGACCTTGTAGCGAGAATCCTGCGCTATACCCGATAGCGTCGCCTTCAGTGTGTCCTCGTCCTTGCCACTCACATGCAGTGTGTCACCGAAGGTAATGGTTTGATCGACACCGGGCTTGCCTTTTAGCTCCTGTGACAGTGCCGCAAGGTCACCGCCGTGAACGGCGAATGTGCTGATATGCTGGCTTTCGATCACCTCCTTCGCGGTGCCCTGCGCAATCAGCTGGCCATTGAAAATATACGCCAGCTTATGGCAACGCTCGGCCTCGTCCATATAATGCGTGCTAACCAGCACGGAAATACCTTTTGCCGCCAACTGCTGCAGCTCCTCCCAGAAATCGCGTCGCGCCTTGGGATCAACACCCGCCGTCGGCTCATCAAGCAGTAACACTTCCGGGTTATGCAGCATGCAGGCGGCAAGCGCCATGCGCTGTTTCCAGCCGCCCGACAATGCCCCCGCCAGCTGCGAGGCGCGCTCCTCAAGGCCAAGCTGTTTCAGGGTCGTCTCGACGCATTGCTTGCGATCGGGCATTGCATACATGCGGGCGACGAAATCGAGATTCTCGCCTATGGTCAGATCCTCCCACATGGAGAATCGCTGGGTCATATACCCGACATGACGCTTGATTTCATCGCTTTGCTTAATGATATCATATCCCAGACAGGTGCCTTCGCCCGAATCAGGCGTAAGCAGGCCGCACATCATACGGATTGATGTAGTCTTGCCGCTACCGTTTGGGCCTAAGAAGCCGAAAATCTCGCCGTGCGCGACCTGCAATGATACGTCGCGCACTACATGTTTGTCGCCGAAGCTTTTGTTAAGATTGCGAACGTCGATGGCAAAATCTTTATTTATAGAGCCACTACTCATTCACCCGCACTTCCACTGGCTGGCCGGGATGCAGCAGGGTTGCATCCTCTGCTTTGGGTCTGGCTTCGATCATGAACACGAGTTTGGAGCGCGTTTCATTACTGTAGATGACCGGCGGCGTGAACTCAGGTTCAGGCGAAATATAGGTGATCCGCACGGATACGTCTTTCGCGCAGCCATCACAATGTACTGTTGCGGCCTGTTCCGCCTTCAGTTTGCCCACCGTTTCTTCCGGCACGAAGAAACGCACCTTGATGTTGCCGGGCGGCAGGAGTGATACGACAGGAGTGCCCGCAGGCACCCATTCGCCTTCCACAAACAGCGTATCGAACACGAATGCGGCCTGTGCCGCGCTTGCCGATTTTTGTGAGAGCTTCCACTCGGCCTGCGCGAGCGCCGCTTCAGCGGCACGAATCTGCTCAATACGGCTGGGTAGTTCACCCGTCTTTAACTGGTTGCGAAGTTCTTCGACATGGGCCTTGGCGCTCGTGTATGCGGAGCGGCTGTTATCAAGCTGGGCCTTGGAGATGGCACTCACCTTATATTGCTTCTCGTCGCGCGCCACCTGCGTGGCGGCTAAATCCCCGGCGGTTATCGCCTGTGCGAGCTGATCACGCAGCACATCAAGCTCTTCCTTGCGCTTGCCGGTCTTTAAATCCTCAAGCTGCGCCTTGGCCTGCTCTACTTCAGCGGTTTCATTTTTATGTTCGAGTTCAAACAGGGGCATATTCGCCTCCACCGTCTGGCCTCGGTTCACCATTAGCTTGTCAAGCCTGCCTGCTTCCGAGGTGGCGACATACACATATTCGCCCTCGACATAGCCCTGGAAGCGATTCTTTTCTTCCTCTCCGCAAGTCGTAAGCGATAGTGCCAGAAGACACGCCAGGGCGGCATTACAAAAGCGACCGGAACGTATGCTATTCGCCATGTTTTCTCTTTTCGCCTGTATAGGATGCCATAGACTTTCTTGCTAACCGAATGCCTCCGGTACAATCATACTGTGAGAATCGGGAGTTAGAATTTTTATAGCTGACTTTTCACACCCTGACGCCGTCGCTCCGCCTTCGTTTTCCCAACGGGTCAGCGCCCTTTGCAGCAAATGCATATCGTTCACAGCATTCTGCTTTGAATCAGGCATTTCGGTTAATCGCATTTCTCGACTTTAGCATGATGACTTCTTCGTACTCCCAGCAAATTATGCAGTACTTTGTCACTGATACGCCAATTGCCCTGATTACGAAGAAGTTCCGCCAGGGTGACAATACCTGCCGCTCTGTTCTTTGTGATGACCACAAGGCGGCGAATATTATGCTCACTCATCTGTTCCGCAGCATCCTCGACGCTGGTGTTTCCATCGCAGGTCTGCACTTCTTTGGTCATCACCTCGCTGATAAGCGTAGTGGAAGCATCTTTGCCCTCTGCCGTAACCCTGAGAGTAATATCGCGATCCGTGATTATACCGACTATTTTCTCAGAATGCGTCCCTACCGGCAACACTCCTGAGTCGAGTTCTTTCATCAGCCTTGCCGCATCCATTACCGTTTTCTCCGGACTGATAATCCGTGGGCCGTGCCTCATGATATCGATAACTTTGATTTCTTGCATTTCAATCATCCTGGTTTAGTTGGCGTTTATTTCTGGCGTGGTACGCACGCCATGTCCTTCGCACCGCTCTCTGTCACTTCTCCATTAGGTATAGGTATCTTATGTCTTCACGCCTAGGGTGTCTTTACTGGAATAAGCAATCCATGCCTAACCATGCCTAATTCCGCAGTTCACAGGAGATTTTATGAAGACCGCACCAGCGTCTGTTCCGGAAATTATCGAACATTTAAATCCGGTAACGGAGCAATTTGGGCCGGTAACCCAATCAGACGCTCTACAGGATGTTTCAGACATCATACACGAGCTGCTGACCAAGGATGAACAGAGAATTTGTGATAAAGCAACGGATTAACTTGCCTAGGCTACAAGCCGATTTTTAACATCTAACAGGAGAATCTCTTATGACAAACGATGCCGTGGTTGCTGTCTACGACACCCACACTAATGCCGAACGCGCCGTCAAGAAACTGGCGGACGGCAACATACCGATGAAAGAAATCAGTATTATCGGCAAGGGATACCATACGGATGAAAAAGTTGTCGGTTTCTATAACACTGGCGACCGCATGAAGTTCTGGGGTAAATACGGGGCATTCTGGGGTGCATTGTGGGGGATACTGGCAGGCGGCTTGTTCATGACGGTTCCCGTTATCGGGCCGGTCGTCGTGCTCGGCAGTTTCGCCGCGATGGTGCTGTCTGGCATTGAAGGTGCGGTCGTTGTCGGAGGCTTAAGCGCATTGGGCGGTGCACTCTTCAGCATAGGCATTCCGAAAGACACCGTCCTGCAATACGAGAACGCGCTGAAAGCCGATGAGTTTCTGATTCTGGTGCAGGGCTCTGCGGCGGAGGTAGAGCGTGCTCGTGATATTCTTAAAGCCAGCAGTGCCAAGCGGGTAGATACGCATTCCGGTCAAGGCAACACGCAGAAGTTGAAGGCTGCAAGCTGAGTTTTTGTTAATGGGCAAGAGTGTAAACTCTTGCCCATTTGACCTTAATCAAAGTGGTGTCGTTCACTTTATCTAAGCTATTGTAGGGCGCGGAACCTAGTGTTCAATGGAACGTCAGCTCGATCAATGCGACTAAATTTAAGGAAAAATACAAATGAGCGGCATTCTGGCAGAAAAGAAAGGATTAGTGATCGGTATCGCCAACGAGCACTCGATTGCCTGGGGCTGCGCGAAAGCGTTTCATGACGCCGGGGCAGAACTAGCGGTCACCTACTTAAACGATAAAGCGCATGATTTTGTGTACCCGCTGGCTAAACAGTTGGAAGCACCTATTGTGCTGCCACTCGATGTGCGTGACGACGCTCAGATGGATGCGTTGTTTGATGCTATCAAGGCTGAATGGGGGAAACTGGATTTCCTGCATCACGCCATCGCTTTTGCGTCTAAGCAGGATTTACAGGGACGCTTCGTCGATGTTTCGCGCGCGGGTTTTCTGGAGGCAATGGATATTTCCTGTTATTCCTTTATCCGGTTAGCCCATCTGGCCGAACCGCTGATGAAAGACGGCGGCTGCCTGCTCACCACTACTTATTACGGCGGCGAGGAAGTGATCCCGCGTTACGGACTGATGGGGCCTGTCAAATCGGCACTGGAAGGCACCGTCAAATATCTCGCAGCGGAACTGGGTGCCAAGAATATCCGCGTCAATGCCTTGTCACCGGGGCCTATCGCTACCCGCGCAGCGGGGGGTATAGCCGGGTTTGACGAACTTTTGAAGCGCACGCATGAGAGATCACCTCTGCAGGAGGCCATCTCAATCGACGGCGTCGGCGCTTATGCACGCTTTCTGGTCAGTGACGAAGCCCGCCTGGTAACCGGCAGCATCGCTTATGTCGATGCAGGTTTTAACATTATGGGAGGTTAGGCGTATGACCGATGATTTTCTGGAGAATATAACGTTTGATGAGCTTGCTATTGGCCGTCAAGGCACGTTAACCCGGACGCTGACGCAAGACGATATTACCCTCTTTGCGGTGATGTCAGGCGATGTCAATCCTGCGCATATGGACGTGGAATATGCAAAGAGCGACATCTTTCATGGCATCATTGGCCAGGGAATGTGGACGGCATCGCTCATTTCCGCGCTGCTGGGAACCGTGATTCCTGGGGTTGGCACGATTTATCTCGAACAGGATATAAAATTCAAAAAGCCGGTGCGGATCGGTGATACAATTACCGTAACGGCCATCGTGCGCGACAAGCGCACCGACAAGCCGATTGTGACACTGGATTGCAAAGCGGTGAACCAGCGCGGGGAAATTGTCGCCGACGGCCTTGCGACTGTCCTTGCGCCGAAGGAGAAACTCCGCGTGGCGCGTGCCAATTTACCTCAGATCAACATCCCACAGCATGATCGCTTTAATGCCATTATGCAGCGTTGTGAAGGTTTGGAAGCTCTGCATACCGCCGTTGTCCATCCGGTGAAACCCGATGCGTTGCAAGCTGTTGCCGATGCTGTAAAGGCCGGATTGATCGTTCCGGTGCTTATCGGGCCGATGGGTAAAATCAAAGCGGCAGCCAAAGAGGCGAAGATCGACCTTTCTAAATGGGAAACCATTGATACCGAACACAGCCATGAAGCTGCGGCCAAGGCCGTAGAGCTGGCAGTTTCAGGAAAAGTAGCTGCTATCATGAAAGGTTCCCTGCATACGGAAGAGTTGCTGGGAGCGGTGGTGCCTCACGATTCTGGCCTGCGTACGGAATTCCGCATCAGTCATGCTTACGTCATTGATGCGCCATCCTATCACAAAATACTGATAGTCACCGACGCCGCCATCAATATCGCGCCGGATGCCGCGACCAAGGCTGATATTTGCCAGAACGCCATTACTTTATGGCGCACCTTATACGGCGAAGGCAAAATACCCAAGGTGGCGATACTTGCCGCCACGGAAGAGATGAATCCGAAGATGCAGGCGACGGTCGATGCCGCAGTTTTGTGCAAAATGGCCGACCGGTGTCAAATCACAGGCGGCATACTTGATGGGCCTCTGGCCTTTGACAATGCCCGGATCGACGTCACCGGAGCGTGTGCCCATCACCAAGCCTTCAAGCGGCGTCATGCCCATCGAGGTATCGACTGACTTTCCCTGTTTGATGGCGCAGACGCATGCGCCGTTGCCCAGATGACAACTGATAATACGTAGGTCGGCGGCGGGTTTTTTCAGCTCCTCGGCCACGCGCTGCATGATGTAGCAGTGCGAGGTGCCGTGAAATCCATAGCGGCGAACCCCGGCTTTACGCCAGCTTTCCGGCACAGCATAGGTGGTGGCGTGCGGCTCGATGGTCTGATGAAATGCGGTATCGAATACAGCGACTTGTGACACCTTCCATGTCTTGCACGCCATCGCAATGCCCGCGAGCGCTGGCGGATTGTGCATGGGTGCCAGCGGCACGCAGGCTTTGATGTCAGCCACCACCGCGTCATCAATAACGCAGGCATCCTTGAATTTCTCGCCGCCGTGCCCCACACGCTGGCCGATGGCGTCGAAATGGTGCTGCCCTGCTTTTTCCAGCGCCGCAGGAATCTGCGTCAGCGCTTCTTCGACTGATGCGGCACGCTCGGTCTCCGAATCAAAACATTCCTTGTCAGCATCCATATCGAAGACGCTGAACTTGACCGACGAGCTTCCGGCATTGATGACGAGGATGCGCATGTTCATGCCGCCTTTGAGAGAGTGAGGGGCTTGTTGCGCTTTGCATCCGCAATCAGCACCGCCAGCGCGCAGGATAGCAGCTTTGTGCGCAAGCTATCGGCGCGGCTTGTGAGGATGATAGGAACGCGTGCACCTAGAACAATGCCA
>Ga0206851_1054_pt1 | contig 36226 bp, 30 predicted proteins | sample Alteio_BWOrgCont_13_FD_152904 | JGI IMG/M metagenome (GOLD analysis project Ga0206851, IMG submission 152904) | Enriched cells from forest soil in Barre Woods Harvard Forest LTER site, Petersham, Massachusetts, United States -... | ecosystem: Environmental > Terrestrial > Soil > Temperate forest >... | reverse complement strand
AGGCGCGGCCGGAAGTGGTGGTCGACGTCGCAGTGATGGAAGTGAGCCGGGATCTGCTGCGGAATATCGGAGTGCAGCTGCCGCAGACGGCGAGCATTAATTTCCAGCCCGCGAACGCGAACCTGAACAACAACAATAACAACAACAACAACACCGGCACCGACACGGGAACAACAACGAATTCGACTTCAACGACGACGAGTGCAATTACGCTGGACAACCTGGCGCATCTGAACTCGACGAACTTTGCGGTGACGATTGGGCAGGCCGCGGTGAATTTGCTGCTGACGGATACGCGGTCGAAGATTATTCAGAATCCGCAGCTGCGGGCGTCGGATGGGCAGGAAGCGACGCTGAAGATCGGCGAGAGAATACCGATCGCGACCGGTTCGTATCAGACAGGCGCCGCAACGGCCATTGTCAGTTCGCTGGTGAACACGCAGTTCCAGTACATCGACGTCGGCGTGAACGTGAAGATCAAGCCGACCATCCATTTCGACGGCGACGTTACGCTGAAAAGCGACGTTGAAGTGTCGGCAACGAATGGAAACAGTACGATTGGCGGGATCACGGAGCCGATCATCACGCAGCGGACGGCAGATCAGACGGTCCGGCTGAAGGATGGCGAAGCGAACCTGCTGGGCGGGATTGTGCAACACCAGACGACGTTTTCGATTAGCGGAACGCCGGGCCTTGGTGAGCTGCCGCTGATCAAATATTTGTTCAGCACGCAGCAAAAAGAACTAACGGACGATGAGATTGTTTTCATCCTGGTCCCGCATGTGGTGCGCCGGGAGCAGATTAACGCGGAAGATGTTCAGGAAATCGACACGGGCACGAGCACCAACGTGGAAGTGCGTCCGGTGAATGCCATGATGGCAGCACCGACGCCGCCGCCCTCGATGGCACAGGCCCAGGCGCAGGCAAGTGTGCCGGCTTTTGGAGCACAGGCTGCGCCGACCGACGCGCCGCCACCGCCGCCGATTCCCACGCAGACTGGATCGGCGCCCGAAGCGGCCGCGCACGCCCTGACGCAGATGCAGCAGGCGGCGAATTCAGGTCCGCCGGTGAGCTTGCAGATAACGCCCGCGCAGTCGAGCCAGAAGGCGGGGTCGACCTTCCAGATGGTGGTCAATACGGGAGGCAGCAGCGATGAGTATGCCGCACAAATGCAGGTGCAGTACGACACATCGAAGCTGAGCCTGATCAACGTGGATACGGAAAACAAAACAACCACGAATGTGCTGGGCAGGGACGGGCAAGCGGTGGCCCTGGCGCATCGCGACGATGGAAACGGCAATGTGGCGATCGCGGTCTCGCGTCCTCCGAATACGAAGGGCGTGAACGGACCGGGGCTGCTGTGCGTGCTGACGTTCCAGGCGAAAGCGCCGGGAGATGCGTCGGTGGCGGTGAGCCGGCCGGTGATCCACAACAGCCAGCAGCAGATTGTGCCGGCAATGGGATCGCAGGCAGTTGTGCATGTTCAGTGACTGCACGATTGAAACGGGTTGAGGAATGCGGTTGACTTTGCAGAACGGGAACAGAATCCGGCGGCATGGCGAAGCGGGCCTGACGCTGGTGGAGTTGATTGTGACGGTCGCGATTCTGGCGATTCTGGCGTCGGCGGCTGTGCCCATGGCGCGTTTTCAGGCGAAGCGGCAAAAGGAACGGATTCTGCGCGACGAACTGTGGACGATGCGCAAGGCAATCGACGAATACAAGGACGCGGCGGACCGGCATGCATTCCAGACCAAGGTGGACAGCTACAACTATCCGCCGGATTTGCAGACGCTGGTAGATGGCGTGGATGTGCAGGGGAAGAAGGTTAAGTTTCTGCGGCGGATTCCCATCGATCCGATGACGGGGAAGGACGACTGGGGCGAGCGGTCGATGCAGGACGATCCAACGGCGGACTCGTGGGGCGGTCAAAACGTGTTCGATGTGTATTCGAAGGCCGAGGGTACGGGGCTGGACGGAACGAAGTATTCAGACTGGTAAGACGGGAGCGATCGTGCGGCTGAGAAATCCAACATGGACGCGGGAGAGCGGCTTCACGCTGGTGGAGTTGATGATCGTGATGCTGATCATCAGCGTGCTGGCGGCGGTGGCGATCCCGATGTTTGAAGCCTCGCTGCGCAATGCGCGGGAAGCGGCACTGAAGGAAGACCTGCACGTGATGCGGGACGCGATTGACTCCTACACGATGGACAAGAACAAAGCGCCGCAGTCGCTGGACGATCTGGTGCAGACTGGGTATCTGAAGAAGATCCCTCAGGACCCGTTTACGCACAGCGCGGACACGTGGCAGACGTCGAGTGACGATTCGCTATCGGATGTGGATCAGACGGATGGCGGCATCAACGATGTGCACAGCGGGTCAGACGCGTCGGGACCGGATGGTCAGGCGTATTCGACCTGGTGACGCCGGAGCGTGGCTATTCAAATCTGGAATTCCTGAACATTTTTCTCAGGGGCTGAAGCCCGCTTCAATTTGCGGATTGTGCGGCACGGCTGAAGCCATGCCCTGATACAAGATGCCGATTTTCCGGAAGCTCTGCGGCCGAGCGCTTCAAAGCAAAGACTCTTCTTCACGCTGCGTGGCAGAATGGCTGTTGCGGCCATGAACGTCCCAGAGCTCTCTACCATTCACGAACAATATCTTGGCCTTTGCCGGGTGACTCGGGAGCGGTTTGCCGGGGCGCTGGGGGGAAAGCTGTTGCTGCGTGCGGGGTTCGACACGGAAGGCGCGGCCATGGTGGTGGCGGCCAGCGTGGCGGGTGCGGCGAGCTTGTGTGTGGACCGCGATGCGGAGGCGCTGCGCGGAGGATTGCGCGCGGGTCTGTGCGATTTTGTGGTGAGCACGCTGGATGAGGCGCTGCGGATTTTGAAAAATGAGGTGCGGCGGGGATTGCCGGTTTGCGTGGGACTGACTGCGGATCCGGTGGAGTGCCTGGCAGCGATGGTGGAGCGCGGCGTGCAGCCGGACTTGCTCTCGGTGGGCGAGGATTCAGAAGCGAGCCGGGCGTTTGTTTCGCGGGGCGCGGTTGAGCTGGTGCGGCCGGAGGGCGATGCGGGGACTTCCCTGCTCTGCTGGAGCGTGGCGGCGGATGCGGCGCGGACGATGCCGCGGGTGGCGAGGATGGCGGCGGAAGCGCTCGATGACGGGCGCGCGGATACGGCGGCGCGGCGGCGGTGGCTGGAACTGGCACCGCGATATTTGGGACGGAGTTTTGCGGGGAGACAGTGTTTGCGGATGACGGCGGTTGAGAGTGCAAAGTTTACGGAGCGCGTCGGGGCGGAGCAGCGGTCGGTGACGATCGCAAATGGGAAATGACTGTAAGTGAGCGGGTTGCGGACGCCCGGGACGGCGCGCATCTTTTCCGTTTCGTTGGAGTCTGAATCGTTGTACGATCCCACAAACGGAGGGCCGCGCTGCATGGGGTCAAATCCCGAAATTCGTCCTTTCGAGTCGGGCACGGAGTCGATTCGGCAAACCCCGGAAGAACTGAAGGATGAGCAACGCAAACTGCGCCGCCTGCAGATGATGATGAACATGGTGATGTCGGTGATCGGGCAGGACGAATCGCTCTCGATCGACGAGGCCGCGGAGATGGTGGCCGATGCGCGGCGCGCGGCGCTGGCGATGTTTCCTGGTAAAGAACTGGCGTTCGATTTGATTTATAAGCCGCGGCTGCAGAGGTTGATGCGGGAGCGGTATCGGATGAATTAGGGAGTAGCGGGTAGGGTGTAGGAAGAGAAGGGCACACGGCAACAGCAGGTCCCTCCACTACGCGCTTCGCGCTCCGGTCGGGATGACAACAAGAAAAGAAAAGGAACGACGGACCCTTTGCGCTCACGCCCCATTCTTCGCTCGGGACGGCAATTCTATTTCTGGTCGAGGGCGGTTAGCTGGAAGGTGATGGTGCCCCAGAAGAGGCGGGCGCGCATCTGGACGGGGATGTGGCGATCGTCGTCGGTGTACCAGATCCAAATGTTGCCGCGGGCTTTGACGACGCCGGTGTCGGCGGTGGGCTGGACGCGGACGGTCTGGTAGGTGCCAAGCGGAGTGCGAACGGTTTCCTTCGCCTCGGCCTTCATGGTGACGATGACGGTGTGGACGGAGTCGCCGAGCGGGACGCGGAAGCTTTGGCCGGGCGTGAGCGGCTGCGATGCAGGATAGAAAATGGCGGAGAGCAGATCGGTGACGCAGGGGCCGACGGCGGCTTCGTCGTGCTTGCTGGTTCCCTTCACCACATTCTTTTCGTCGAGCAGGGCCTTTGCGTGAGCGTAATCGAATTTGAGATCGGTGTTGACCGCGCGATGGCCTTCCTGCAGCTGCTTCGAGAATCCGGCGGAGCAGTTGTTGGAGCGATTGAAGGAGGACTGGAAGCGATCGCTGACGCGATAGATCATGCTGATGGCGCCGAGAGTATCAGCGGAGGCGGTGACGCGCTCGACATTGCCGTCCTGCTGGAGGTGGAGGACGGTGGTGCCCGCTGGAAAGACGCGCCAGTCAACCGAGTAGGTGAGGGTTTCTTTGGGGGGAAAGGCGAAGCCGGAGCGGGGCGGATTAATTTGCGGATTTTGCGCGGAGGCGGCGACGGTTGCGGCGAGCAGGATGATTCCGATCCGAACTTGCGATCGGAAGGTGCTGAGAATAGCGCCGCGAAAAGAAGAAATTGAATTCCAGCTCAAATGATTCCCTTTTTACTTATTTGTGCAGTACTGACAGGTTCGGGACGAGCAGCTTCAGGATGAGAGCAGCATACATGCTGGCGGCTCCCATGAGGGCATTGTATTCACGATGCCGGCGATAGAGGGCGGGCGAGAAAGCGCCGGGCGTGGCGTTTGCGGAGGGGGCCGCGGTGATGCGCGGGATGAGGCGCGGGACGGCGGCGGCGTACGCGTCAAAGGCGGGAAACACGGAGCGGAGGTAGGCTTCTTCCGCGCGGATGACGGGGAGATAGATGAGGAGAAAGAGGGCGGCGAGGGCGATGGCGATCCAGGGGCTGCGCGCGGCGAGGGCGAATCCGAAAGCGATGAGGATGGAGCCGAGGTAGAGCGGGTTGCGGGTATGGGCGTAGGGGCCGGTAGTAGTGAGTTCGGCGTTCTTCTTGACGTAGCCGGAGGCGTAGCCGCGTAGCGCGAGGCCGGGCGCGACGAGCACGAGCGAGAGCGCGAGGTAGAGCGGGGTGGGATGCGCGAGCCAGAGAAAGAATATGGCGAAGGCGAATCCGAGGGGGACGCGGATGCGGCGGGCGATTCGATTCCACTGGATCATTCGCTTGTCCCCTGCAGGAGTTCGAGGGCGGCGTCGGTGACGGCTTCGGGCGTGATGGTGAGGAGTCCGGCTTCGGGCTCGGTGCGGCGGGTGTGGTCGCGCACGCTTTCAGGATGGCGAAGGACGCGGCTGCGGCAGTGGAATGGGCCGTTCCGCGCGGGATCGGTGGGGCCGAAGATGCCGACGACCGGCGTGTTGAGCGCGCAGGCGAGGTGCAGAGGGCCGGTGTCTCCGGCAATGATAAGAGCGGAGCGGCGGGTAACGGCGATGAGGCCGGCCATGTCGAGAGGAAGGATTTTGGCGGCTCCGTAGCTACTGTCGACGATGGCGCGGGCTAGATGGTCTTCCGCAGGGCCGCTGTTGATAATGACGGTGTAGCTCGCGTCGGCGAGGCTGCGGGCGACCGCGCCGTAGCGTTCGGCGGGCCAGCGCTTGGCGCCCCATCCCGCGCCGGGACTGAGAAGTACGCAAGGCTGGGGCAACTGCGCGGCCTGGGCGTCGGCGGCGGGATCGTGCGGGAGCAGCGGCAAGGTCATGGGGAGATTTTCTGACGCGATGGCGTTGGCGACTTCAAGCGATTGTTGAATGACGTGAACGCCGCGTGTAGTGACGCGCTGGTTGAAGAGGAATTTTGCGGCGAGTTCGCGCGGATGCTCTTCGCCAATGACGCGGCCGGTGTGCGCCCAGCGGGCGAAGACGGCGGAGCGGACGGCTCCCTGGAGGTCGACGGCGACGTCGTAGTCGAGTTCTTCGAGCGAGCGGCGGGCGCGGCTGATTTCGCTCCAGGTGGTGGGACTGAGAAGATTTTTCGCCCATTTTTTTGCGGGGATGAAGTGCAACTGGTCGACGAGGGGCATGGCGGACGTGCCGGGAGCGGAGTTTTCCGCTGAGAACAGGCCGCGCCACTGCGGCTCGATGGCCCAACCGATGAACCAGCTGGGATGGGCCTGGCGGAGCGCGGTGACGGCCGGCAGGGAGTGGAGAATATCGCCCATCGCGCCGAGCCGGACGACGAGCAGACGCAGATTTTCAGGGCTCTTCCGCAATCTCCTATTTTCTCATGGCGACGGTGACGATCTGCTGGATTGCGGAGGGTTCGTCGGCCAGGCGGACAGTGAGGCGGGCGGCGTGGAGCGGGGCGGCGGATTCGAGGGAACGGCGCTGGTCGGGGGTGAGGCGGACGTAATCCTTTTCCGTGGTGAGGAAGGCGGAGGCGGGATTTTGGCGCTGCAGGACGATGAGCTCGGCGATATCTGCAGTCGTGAAGCAGTGATGGTCACGCCAGGAGCGTTCGGCGGCGACGGTGACGCCGGATTTGCGAAGAGATGCGAGGAATTCTTCGGGATGCGCGATGGCGCTGAAAGCGATGGCGCTGGTGATGGTTTTGGGGATGGTGAGGGTGCGGGTCATCCAGAGGACGGGTTGGTGGAAGCCGCGGGCGCGGAGCGTTGGCTCGAGGTCGCGGTCTTCTTCGCGGAGGGCGAGTATTTGTGCGCGTGACAGTGACGTAAAGGGTTCGCGGAGATTGCCGGCGGGGAGCAAGTGCGCGGAGAAATCGTTGCGGTGGAGGATGACGATGTCGAGGTCGCGAGCGAGGCGGCGGTGCTGGAAGCCATCGTCGAGGAGATGGAGGCGGGGGCCTGCGGTCCCCAGTTCCCTTTCGGCGAATCGGCCGGCTTCGTATCGGCTGGGGCCGACGTAGACGGGGAGGCCGGTGGAGCGGGCGATGAGGATTGGTTCGTCGCCGTACTCATCCGGAGAGCCGTTTGGGTCGACACGCTGGATTTGTTTGGAGGAGCGGCCATAGCCGCGGGAGAGGACGTCGACGGCAACGCCGTGGTCGCGGAGCAATTCTGCGAGACGGATGGTGAGGGGCGTTTTGCCGGAGCCTCCAGTGGAGAGGTTGCCGATGCTGACGACTGGCGATTCGAGGCGCTGGGGGCGGGCCCATCCGCGGGCGTAGGCGAGATTTTTTGTGGCGACGGCGACGGCGTAGAGCGGGGTGAGAGGCAGGAGGACGCAGGTCACGGCTGCGCCTCGAGCAGAGCAAGGATGGCGTCGATGGCTTTTTGCATCGCGCCGGATTCGGTGGCGAAGATTTCTTTGGCGCGCGCGCCTATAGCTTGCGTCGCGGGGCTGGCGGAGAGGAGTTCGGCGAGCGCGAGCTGCAGATTTTCTGGAGTGACGATGCGGAGGGCGTTGCGCTGGAGGAGCGTGTCGACGATGCCGCGAAAGTTTTCGTAGTACGGACCCATGGCGATAGGAACGCCGAACTGCGCGGGCTCGAGGGGGTTGTGGCCACCGGCGGGGATGAGGCTGCCGCCGACAAAAGCCGCTGTGGCAAGGGCATAGACGGAAGCGAGTTCGCCGATGGAGTCGAGGAGGAAAACGGTGCCGGGGACGATAGGCTGCGGGGATCCAAACCATTCGGAGCGGCGAATAAAAGAGCCGCCGCGTTTGCGAAGAAGCTGCGCGACCTGGCTGAAGCGCTCAGGATGGCGAGGCGCGAGGATGGTGACGATGTTGGGCGGGATGGCGCTGAGCAGGAGGTCATCTTCGCCAGCGAGCGTGGAGCCGCAGACGAGGACCGGCGTAGCGGGCGGGAGATGTTCGCGAAGGAGAGCGACGATGGGCGCGGGTTCGGCGGTGCGGATGTCGTATTTGAGATTGCCGGCGACGCGGACGTTGGCAGCGCCGAGAAATTGGAGGCGTTCGGCATCGAGCGGGGTTTGGGCGAGGACCGCGGCGAGCGAGTTGAGGAGGCGCCTCCAGAGGAAGGCGAGGCGTCGGTAGCGTGGCCAGGAACGATCGGAGATGCGCGCATTGACGACGGCGACGGGGATGCGGGCGTGGCGGCATTCGACGAGGAGGCGCGGCCAGAATTCGGTTTCGAGAAGGATGAGGAGACGGGGGTGAAGGAAGCGGAGCCAGCGGCGGACGGCCCAGGCAAAGTCGAGAGGAAAATAAAAAACGCGGGCTGAACCGAATTGATCGTGGCCGAAGCGGTCGCGGGCAAGATTCTGGCCGGTGCGCGTGGTGGTGGAAACGACGACGCGAATGCCGGAGGGGGCAAGGCGCTGGGTTAATTCGGTGATGAGGCGGCTGGCAGCGAGGATTTCGCCGACAGAGACGGCGTGGATCCAAAGGATGGGGCCGGAGCCACAGGAAGCGCGGAGGCGCTGGGGGATGAAGCCGAGGCGTTCTGTAAGGCCCTCGCGATATTTGCCGCTGGTGGCCATGCGGAAGAGCCACCACGGAGAGCCGAGGACGAGGACCAGGCAGAGTGCGAGGCTATAGAGAATCAACATCCGCTTACCAATCTCGCTTTCCCTGGGTCATAAGGCAAGATGATAATGGGGACCATGCGCTCCCGCCCGTTTTGTCTGCTCCCGTGCGCCCGTTTTTGGGCCACTGGATTTTTGCTGGCTGCCTTGGCTGCGGCGACGCTGGCCTCTGCTGGAATGGCTGAGACTGGCCTGGCTGAGACGGACGCGCCGCCGGTGAAGGAGGCTAACACTTATCCTGCGGTCGATGTTCATGCGAAGGAAAAAGTAGCGATTGCGGCGGAGCCGTTCGACACGAAAGAGAAATGCAAGATTTTCCAGGTGGATTATCTGAAGTTCAACATTCTGCCGATTCGGATCATTGTGACGAACATGGGGGATCGGCCGATTTCGCTGAACGATGCGCGGATCTATTTTGTGGACGCGACGGGCAATCGGATTGACGCAGCGGAGCCGGAGGATGTGGAGCGGCGAACGACCCCGAAGGAGCGCCAGGGAACGAATATCCCGATTGGGCCGATCAAGGTGCACACGAAGGGCTCGGCGACCGACAGCAAGATTGAGGCGGATTTCAATTCGTTTGAATATGCGGCGCTGGTGGTGGAACCGCACATGACGCGGGCAGGATTTTTGTTTTATGACATGCAGGGACTGGGCGATACGCCGCTGCATGGGGCGAAGCTGGTGCTGCGAGAACTGAAGGACGCGGATGGGAAAGAGCTTTGGTATTTTGAAATTCCCTTCGATAAATACCTTGAGGCGCAGAAGGCGCATTAGTGGCGTGTCGCGGAGATAAGATTGCTGCGGATGCCACCGACCTCCGACTAACAGACCCATTGGCTATCTTCTCGGCTCATACCGCATGGCCACCGCCCCGGAGCGAAACTCCAGGCGGCTCACGAGCCTCAAGTCGATGTGCTTCGATAGCCCCGCGAACATCGTCGGCCCGTGACCCGCTAGCCTGGGATGCACCACGAACTCGTACTCGTCGATCAATCCCATCTCCGCCAGCGCCTGCGGGAGCTTTATGCCTCCCACGAACAGGCCCTTACCCGGCTCCTGCTTGAGCTGCTGCACGGCCGTTTCCAGATCACCGCGCAGCAGCTCTGCGTTCCAATCGACGCGGTCCAGAGTGGTCGACACGACGTACTTCTTTGCCGCATCGATCGTCCGGCCGAAGGGCTCCATCCACTCCGGCCTCGCCCCAGCCGGCGTGGGATGCCGCCACGCTGCCTCCATCATTTCGTACGTCACCCGGCCAAGGAGGAGGGCATCGGCCTGGTTGAGGTTCTCGGTCGCGTTACGATGCAAGTGTTCATCCGGGATCATTGCGCGATGATCGCAGCAGCCGTCCAATGTAACGTTGATGGAATACCGAAGGGGTCGCATTACGCAAGCGTACCTCCGATAGGTTCGGCCAGCAAAGTGAGGCGGCGCAGGCTTCCCTTCGGTTTCTTGAATCAGACACCTTTTTTCTGCGGCTCCCAGACATACTTGTGAATTTGCAGGCTGAGGCGGGCGGGGAGCGCGTCGGTGAGCATCCAGTCGACAAGCTGGCGCGGATCGAGGAGGGCGTTGTCGGTAGTGCGCTGGGGTGTGGGGGTTTTGGAAAACGCGGGCGAGAGCAGAATTTGTCCGGCGCGGGCTTCGAGCGCGTGGGTGCGGATGAAGTCGCGGGCGAATTCGTAGTCAACGCGGTCGGCGATGACGAATTTCACTTCGTCGCGCGGGGTGAGGCAGTCGAGGTTGGCGAGGCGGAAGCTGGCGGATTCGCCGGAGCCGGGACATTTGACGTCGACAATCTTGTGGACTTCGGTGGGGACGGCTTCGAGGGGGCGCTCGCCGCTGGTCTCGATCATGAGCTGACAATTCTGGGCGAGCAGGCGCTGCATCAGGGGGATGAGCTCGCGCTCCTGCAGCATGGGCTCGCCGCCGGTGAACTCGATCAGGCGGGTGGGAGCGAGCTTTTCAATTTCTGCGACGATTTGGTTTTCCGACAATTTGTAACCGCCGGTGAAGGTGTATTCGGAGTCGCACCACGAGCAGCGGAGGTTGCATCCGGCGAGCCGGACGAAGATGCAGGGGAGTCCGGCGAAGCTGGATTCGCCCTGAATGGATTTGTAGATTTCGATGAGATACAAGCGCGGCTACTCGTAGTAGGTGGCGGTGGTGGTGTCGGTTTCGTAGATGGTGCAGTCTTTGACGTGGACGCGGCCGCCGGTCATTTCGGCGAGTTGGCGGTTGGTTTCGTCGTAGAAGTATTTCGCAAGATTCTCAGCCGAGGGGTTGAGGGTGGTGAAGGGCTCAAGGTCGTTGAGCATCTGGTGGTCGAGGCGATCGATGACGGGGTGCATGACGAGCTTGAGGTCGCGGAAATCGAGCAGGAGGCCGGCGTGGTCGAGGGATTCGCCGCGCAGGGTGATCTTCACCTTGTAGTTGTGGCCATGCGGGTTCTCGCACTTCCCTTTGTAGTTGCGGAGGTAGTGGCCGGAGGAAAACCCGCGCTCAACGGTCAGTTCATACATGGTCGGTCGGTTCTTTTCAGGGGCATGGGTGCCCTGCTTCCATTCTATCGGGAGGGGCTTTATCGGGCTGGTCCGGCGGGCCCGGTGTTGTGGGGGTTTACGGCGGTTGGCCCGGTCGATGCGGCGCAGTTCGGTGCGGCGATCGATTTGTTCAAAGAGGGCGGTGATGACGCCAAGGAGCGAAACGAGCAGGCCGCCGACGGTGAGGAAGAGGGCGGTGGTTTTCCAGAGGGTGCCACTGGCGGGCAGATTGGGCTGGAAGCGGCCGGCAGTCATGGCCATAACGAAGGAGATGGCTGCAAAGAGGAGCAGAGTTCCGGCCAGGATGTAGAGGTTGCGGGCCACGGATTTAGTTTAGCGGGTGTTGGGTTCGATCGGTCGGCGTGTTGTCAGAGTCCTGGCTGACGACGGAGAGCAGATGTCGCGGAAGTTATCGCGGACCCAACGAGGAAGAGCAAACGGCCCGGCTCTTGAGCCGGGCCGTGTGCCCGTTGACGATTAGAACTCCACTCGCAATGCGCCCTGCAGCACGCGAGCCGAAAGATCGCTGCCCGCGGGCGTCACCGTACCGGGAATTACGCCGAACTCGTTCGGTGGGGCGACCAGGCTCATGTTGTTCTGGAAGACGGGCGCCTCGAAGTTCGGATGGTTGAAAGCGTTATAGGCATCGGCTCTGAACTTCAGATCAATGCCCTCTCGCGCGCGAGAGAGCGGGAAGGTCTTGCCGAGTCCAAGGTCGAGGTCGACGTAGCCGGGACCGCGCAGGTTGTTGCGCGAACCCATTTCGAAGCCCACGGGTCCGCTGAATTGGTTATAGGCCAGGGACGGATTTTTGAAGGCATAAACCTGACCGTTTTGTACGTTGACATGCGTCTGCAGGGGTCCAAGAGTGCCGGTCAGGATGGCCGGATCCTCGTTGGAGTAGCTCATGAGGAAGGCCACGGAGTTCGCCATGAAGGGAGTGCCGGTATGCCAGACAGGCAGGCCGCTCAGTTCCCATCCGCCGACGGCCTCGTCGGCCCAGCGGGGCATATTAGCCCCGAAGTCACGGCCACGGCCGAAAGGCAACTGATAGAGGAAATTGCCATTGAGGTAATTTGCGACGTCGAAATCTGAATTGCCGCGGCAGAGGCGTGGACGGAGAACATCGCAGATGAAGCCGTAACCTCCATATGCCTCGGAGTTGGCGATCTGTGAGGTGTTGTCGATGGAGTGCGACCAGGTGTAGTTGAGATCGAACTGTAGACCGTGTCCGGCATTCTTATGCAGGGTGGCCAGCATGCCGTTGTAGGTGGAGAAGCCCATATCGGTGAAGAAAGTATTTTCGGAGTACTGAGCGGCCATACCCACGTTGTCGGGAAGCAAGCCGTAATACGACATGCACTGCGTGGTGTCGGCGACGTCGCCGCGCGCAGGATAGGGAGAGCATTGACCCGCAATGTAGGCGGTATTGGTGGTGCCTGACTGCGGACCGACGGGGTTCAGGACATTTTCAAACCAGGGTTGTGATGGGGGCGTGCCGCCGTTCGGGTTGTCTCGCAGCCAGGTTGTCAGGGCGGCGATCGCCTGGCTCAGCTTCTGTCCAGACACCTTATCCGGGAAGTCGACGAGTTGCTCAGCATCGGCCTGGGCGAGCAAACGGCGGCCGAGACGGCCGACGTAACTAATCTTGAAGATGAAGCCACCCTGGAGCTGTTGTTGAATGCCAAGGTTATAGGTGATGTTGTAGGGCGTAGGCAATTTTCGATCGACAGAGATGTTGAACGCGCCTCCGTTAGCGAGGCCGCACGGCCCGGTGGCGCCGCCGCACTCCGGATCGGCCGGTCCGACGAACGGCGTGTAGGGCTTGGTGATGGTGGGCGGAGTGGGTGCTCCCGGAGGAGAGGTGAGCGCCGTGAAACGCGGATTCTGTAAGAGCGAGTTATACGCCGCGGAATGGGCCGTGGTGCCGGGGAGCCCGTAGTCGTTCGTACTCGCGCTCTGAAAGAGGTAGGAATAGGATGCCTGCTCCTGGAGGATGGCGTTGATGACGGTCTCGTCGTAGACGACGCCGCCACCGCCATTGATGACCATTTTTCCGTCTTTCGAGGGAGTCCAGGCAAAGGCCAGGCGCGGGGCAAGGTTCAGGTTGCTGGGGGTGAAATAGGCGGGACCGTGATTGGCTTTGCCGCCCAGAGCATAGGTGATCAGCGGCAGCGTGGCGGCGCCCGAAAGGCCTGCGTTGCTCTGAGCGACACGATCGTCCATGTAATCCCAGAAGCTCTCGCTCTGCACTGACTCGAGACCGTGAATCTCGTAGGGTACGGTGAAGTTCTGATAGCGCGCGCCGTAGGTGACGGTCAGCTTCGGCGTCACCTTCCAGGAGTCTCCGAAATAGACCTCTGTTTCGTAATAGCGGAACTTGGTCTGCAAGCCGGTGCCCTGAGCTACAGTGGTGCCGCTCGCGTTGTAATTGAAGGTAGCGCCTTCGCTGGAGTAGCGCCCGAGGCCGAAGACGAATGCTGAGTCGTAGACCGTCTCGCTGGTCTGGTTACGATCGAGATCTTTGGGGCGGAACTGCCAATGGCTGGGGTCGGTATCGGTCAGGCCGGTGATGCCGCCGCCGAGCCCGAGGTTGGGACCGTTGTAGTCGTTATAGACGCTGAAATGGGGGCTGGGATATTTGAAATCGCCACCGATGGTGAAGCTGTGACGGCCTTTCTCCCACTGGAAATCGTCGCGCACAATCGGGATGGGGAAGATGCGCGACTGGGCTCCGCCGACGCCAGCGTAGATGCCGGAGAGGAAAGAACCGCCGGTCGGGTCACCGTCCCAGGAGTATTGGTTCGCACCCTGGGGATTGTAAGTTGCCGGGAAGCCAAGATTGGCCACGGTCTCGCCCCAGATGAGGCTGTTGGTCTTGTTGCTGCCGATGGACCAGTTCCAGCCGGCCACCCAGGCATGGCTGCGATCGATGAAGGGAAAGGTGGTGGGATCGCCAGGGAATTGAACGGCCGACTGCACCGCATTAATGCGGTTATAAGTGACGCGCCCGAAGAGATGGTGGTTGGTCGTGAGACTAATGTCCAGGCGGCCGACGTAGTTGTTTTCCTTGTAGGGCGTGGGGGAGTTGAAGCGGAATCCTGCAGTATTGAGCAGATCGCCGGCATCTCCGGTGAAGTCGTTGGGAGAGGGGTAGCAGGGGCGAGTCCCACATTTGCCATTCAAAAGGCCGAACATGGCCTGATTCAGGCCGACGCCCTGGGGGTCGTAGCTGGCGATTTGTTGTGCGCCGATGCTGTTGGTGGCTCCGGACGCGATGTCGGTGAAATAGGTGATGGTTTGGTTTTTGAGGAAGGTGTCAGTGGGAACGGTGCGCGTGGTTACGCCGGCGACGTTGTCGTGGCGGCCGTTGTAGTCGAAGAAGAAGAAGGCCCTGTCCTTCCAGATCGGCCCGCCAATATTGCCGCCAAACTGATTGCGGATGAGGGGTGAGCGCGGTTGGCCCACGAAGTTGCTAAACCACTCGTTCGCTTCAAGGTCGGTGTCGCGGTGGTACTCGTTGATATCGCCATGGAATGAGTTGCTCCCGGAGCGGGTGACCATATCGAATTGTCCGCCGCCACCAGCACCGTTGCTGACCAGCATGCCGGCGGTGGTGCCACGCATCTCCTGCACTGAATCGACCGGTGCGTTGGCGATGATTGTGCCAAAGGTATGGGTGCTGCTGTTATAGCCGCCTGTGGCTTCGTCGTTGACGTCGAGGCCGTCGAGGGTGACGCGGTCCTGGTCCTGACGAGCGCCGGTCGCCGAACCATCCTGCGTCATGCCCGGTTGCTGAGTAAAGAGCGAGGCGGGGGTGTCGCGGTAGGAGATTGGGAGTTCGTTCAGATACTGAACCTAGAAGTTGTTGCCGACGGTAGCGTCGGTTGTGTCGAGGGTTACATCCTGGTTGGAGGCGGACACGGCAACGGTTTCAGTAACCGCGCCGACAGTGAGCGTGACGTTCTGGGTTCGCGTGGAGGCGACATTCAGATACAGGCCGGTCAGCACAGTTTTCTGGAAGCCCTGGCGGGAGACGGTCTCCGTATAGCCGGGGCCGGGGGTAATGTTGCCGATGGTATATGAGCCGTTCGCGTTGGTGATTGCTTTGTAGGACTGGCCCGTAGCGGGGTTGACCAGCTCAATATTCGCGGAAGGGACCATGGCGCCGCTGGCATCGGCAACTGTACCGGTGAGCGATGCTGAAGTATCCTGGGCGCGCAGTTCATACGACGATGGGAGGGTAAGAAAAAGGGTGGCGAAAACAACTAACTTCCAGCAAAACACTCGGGTCACGGCAAATCTCCTTAAGGGTGGGGGATGGCGGCTTAAGGCAGGATCGGATTGGCTGCGGGAAAAGCAGTCGATTTTTTGATTACTGAAAAGTAACACTCTTTTACCAAATTGCAAATAGGCCGGCCGTCGGATATTTCATTGGTCAGGCGAGAGATGCCTTCGGGATTGGCTGTGCCACTGCGGGGAGAGAGGTTGGCGGATGAGTAAATCGATATTCTCGGGAGGATTGCGATGGCGGACTGGATGCGGCCAGCGGTCCCGGTCATGCGTCGCAGGGCCAAAGGGCGCGGCCAGCTCCGCATCGGATGACGTTTTTCGTGTACGGATTTGTGGTTGTACTGGCGAAGAACAACCGCAGATCCTTCACTTCGTTCAGGATGACATCAGTGAGGGGAGAGGCTGTTCGCAGAGGTTAGGATGACAATTCGGCGGCGAAGAAGGCCTCTACGTCGGTGATGTCCTGGGTGATGCGGTAGGGGGGCAGGCTTTCGAGGAAGACGCGGCCGTAGCGCTGGCGTTCGAGGCGGGGATCGAGAAGCATGAGGACGCCGCGGTCGTCGAGAGAGCGGATGAGGCGGCCGAAGCCCTGCTTGAGGGCGATGACGGCGGAGGGGACCTGGTATTCGAAGAAGGGCTTGCCGCCGGCTTCTTCAATGGCGCGCATGCGGGCCTGGACGATGGGATCAGTGGGGACGGCGAAGGGCAAACGGTCAACAATGACGCAGCTGAGGGCTTCGCCCTGGACGTCGACGCCCTGCCAGAAACTCGACGTGCCGAAGAGAACGGCGTTCGGCGTGATGCGGAATTCTTCGAGCAGCGTTTTGCGCGGCGCGGTGCCCTGCAGCAGAAGCGGGAAGGGGACTTCCACGAGAAGGCGCTCGTAGAGTTCGCGCATTTGCTGGTAGCTGGTGAAGAGGCAGAAGGCGCGGCCGCGAGTGATTTCGAGCATGCGGCGGATGCGGCGTGCGGCTTCGTCCTGGAAGTTGGGCTCGCGGGGATCGGGCATGCCGGGCGGGAGATAGAGCAGTGCCTGGCGATCGTATTTGAAGTGCGAAGGGACGACGAGCTCGCGGGCGTCGTCGAGGCCGAGGCGTTTGCGGATGTGGGAGAACCCGCCCTGCACGGTGAGGGTGGCGGAGGTAAGGACGACACTGGGGTAATTCTTGAAGAGCAGTTCGCGGAGCAGCTCGGAAACGTCGATGGGCGTGGCCTGGAGGTGGGTGCTGAGCTGGCGGCCGCCGCGTCGCTCGAGCCAGAAGACGGTATTGCGGTCTTCGGATTCCATGAGGAACTTGAGCTGTTCGCGAACGGTGCCGGTGCGGCGACGCAGGGGCTGCGCGTCCTCAGCGTTACGCAGGCGCTCTAGCTCTCCTTCCATGCGGTGGAGGGCGTTGAGGACGCCGAGGTAGACGTCGCCCTGGATTTCGAGAAACTCTTCGCGGTTGGTGAAGGGCATGCGGCCTTCGCCGAAGTTGGCGCGGTCGCCGATGCCGGAGCGAGTGGGCAACGCGGCGAAGAAGAGGCGGGAGCGCTCGCGGATCATCTGCGCGGCAGTGACGACTTCCGACTTGAGCTCGCCGCTGCCGCGGAGGAGCGATTCGATGTCGCGGGCTAATTCTTCAAAGCGAAGATTGCTGAGGCCGATGCCGAAGTAGCTGGAGGCTACGTCTTCGAGCTCATGGGCTTCGTCGAAGATAACGATGCCGGCCTCGGGCAGCACTCCTGCGTCGGGCGCGCCGCCGGAGGACTGGCGGATGGCGAGATCGGCGAAGAAGAGATGGTGATTAACGATGACGATGTCGCTCTCGGCTGCGCGGCGGCGCATTTCCGTGATGAAGCAGCGGCCGTAGTCGGGACAGGTTTGGCCGAGGCAGGCTTCGCTCCGGGCGTCGAGTTTGGACCAGAGGAGGCTGGCTTCGGGCAGGTCTTCGATTTCGACGCGGTCGCCGGTTCCGGTGGCCTTTTCCCACTCGGCGATGGCCTGGTACTGAGAGATTTCTTCGAGGCCGGAGAGGATGGGCTGGTTGCGGAGGGCGAAGAGTTTGTGGCGGCAGAGGTAGTTGGCGCGGCCTTTCATGTAGCAGACGCGCAGCGGGCCGAGGAGGGATTCAAGGAACGGAACGTCTTTGAAGAAGAGCTGTTCCTGAAGATTTTTGGTGCCGGTGGAGATGATGACGCGGCGTCCGGTGGCAGCGGCGGCGCGAAGAGCGGGCAGCAGATAGGCGAGGGTTTTTCCGGTGCCGGTGCCTGCTTCGACGATGAGGTGACGATTGTCAGTGAAGGCGCGTTCGACGGCCTGAGCCATTTCGAGCTGGCCGCGGCGGAATTCGTAAGGGAGGCTGGAGCGCGAGAGCGTGCCGCCGGGCGCGAAGAAATCGTGCAGCGATGGCGGGAAGGAAGCCGTTTGAGGGATGGAAGACACGCAGAGTTCAGGATAGACGGTTGGGGACGAGGGAGTTCTGGAAGGTCTGGAAATCGGGACACTAAGGTTTGCGGGGCAATTGCAGTGCGTCTCGAAGTGATCGCTCTTCCCGGAGGTAGCCCTGGTTGGCCATGCGCGCGCCGAAGCGGCGGAAGGCCTCGTCGGAGACGGGTTTGACGCCATTGGCGGAGACGAAGCGATTATAGAAATTGAAGAGGGCGCAGGCGGCGATAGCGTAGTAGATGGAAGTGTCGTCCCAGCCAGCGCGGTGGAGCTCTGCAATGTCTGCCGGGGAGATGGAGTCGGAGGCGAGAGTGACTTTGTGGGTGAAACGGAGCATCGCTTTCTCGTTATCAGGCAGGGCGGATTTTTCGAGATCGCGGATCGCACTCCAGACCAGCGTTACGTCACCGTAGAGGTAAGCGGCGACTGCGGCGTGGGCCTTCATGCAGAAGTCGCAGCGATTGAGCGACGAGGTGTAGGCGGCGATGAGCTCACGCAAACCCTGACTGATGGGCGCCGGCTCATGCATGATTTCCTGGGAAAAGCGCGCGAGGTGCAGGGCAGCTTTCGGCCGGAAGGCGAGCAGATTCCAGATGCGCCAATATTCAGCGCCGGAGGCTTTGGCCGCGGCGATGAGATCGAAATAGGGGCTGGGCTGCGGATTGTTCTCGACATCCTGAAGAAACATGGACTGGGATTCCTGGGTCGTGGTCATGGGGCGCCTCCCGGTTGGATTGGGGTGTCTGACTGATGCTGGCTGTTGTCATTTTCAAACAGAGCGAGCAAGCCCTGCGAGGGCAATCCGAATGCGTTAGCGACACGATTGAATGTGGCGAAGAGCGCGACGATGTGGATCGCTTCGGCGATCTGCGGCTCCGTCCACCCGTTCTGGATCAGCGTCTCCACGTCGGCGCGCGTGATCCAGTGCGAACTTCGGTTGACCTTCTCCGCGAACTGGAGCAGGGACTGTTCCGCGCTGGAGAGAGTGGGAGAACTGAGTTGATTCTGCTGAATCGCCGATAGCGTCCTGGTATCGCCGCCATGAACGCGAAAGAAGTAGCCGTGGCTGTCGGCACAGTAGGAGCAACTGTTTTGCGAGGAGACGAATGTCGCGAGCATCTCCTTGTCGCGGCGCACCAGTTGGCCGTCAGCGAAGAGCAGGCTCGCAGCGATATCCATCATCGCCTGCAGCAGCGGCGGATGGGTGGCGAAACATTTGAGGATGCCGGGAACATCCTGGCGGCCGAATCGGGATCGGAACTGGTCATAGAGATGAGCGACGTCGCCGGCGGCCTGGCTCTCCTCGACGGCCGGAAGATTGGCCGGCGAGGAAGACGCAGGATTTGCACGCAATCGAGAGAGTTGCTCGTATTCAGGGAAGGCGATGGGTTTATCCAACCAGGATTCTCCGTTTAGAAATCGATCCGCGTGGCGAACTGAAAAGCTCTGGGGCCCCCGGAACCGAAAAAGCCGCCAGCGGTGCTGACTGGAGAATAGAAGTTTTCCTGCACCGCCTGCGCGGGCACCGACGGTGGGCCGGCCTGCGCTGGCTGGTAAGGCCCGATGGAAATGTTGCGCCCTGAATAATTGGCGTTGGTGGTGCCGCGAATGTTGGTTTGGTTGAGCATGTTGAAGCCTTCGCCCATGAGGCCGAGCGTGGCGTGTTCGCCAAGATGAAAGTCCTTCTTCAGACGCAGATCGAGCGAACTGAAGGGGCTGGAGAAGTTGATGCCCGACGGGACATTCTGCAGCGTGCCGCCGGCGAGACAGGGGAACGCGCCGGGACAGGCGGGCAAGGCGTTCCAGCGATTGATGACGGCGTTGAGCTGATCGCTGTTTTTCACTTCGCGGCCGAGAGCGTTGCGAGGCAGCAACGGAAGGCGCGAGCCGCTGGCTCCGTTGATAGCGGTGCCGGGGAGGAAGGTGTCAGCGGCAACGCCTGAGCCGAAGGTGTAGAGCGGCGCCAGGGAGAAGCCCCACGGGAGCTGCGCTTCGCCGTATGCGGTGATGCGGTGGCGCTCGTCGGTGACGGCGTAGCCCTTTTCCATGCGCAGATTATTGATGCCCTCGACCAGATCGACCTGCTCATCGGCGTTGCTGTTGGTGAGCTGATCGTCGTCGGAGTAGTCGAAGGTTTTGGAAAGCGTGTAGCTCAGGTTGTACTGGTAGCCGATGCGACCGAGGTGAGCGGGCCGATGGGCGGCGCTGACGATGAGGCCGTCGTACCAGGACTTTGCCTGCGACTGAATCAAAGTGATGTTGTCGGAGATGCCGGTGAGCGGATCGGTCATGGTGCAGGGGATGTTGTCGCCGGGGCAGGAAATATCGGGTGAGGAAGAATCGGTGCCGCGCAGCAGGTGGCCGATGAGCTGGCGCGTGGCGAAGACGTGGAGGCCGTCGGCGGAGACAAGCCAGTCGTTGCCGAACTGCTGTTGCATTCCCGCGGAGAACTGCTGAAAGAGTGGATGATGAGCGTCCGCGCCCATGGCAAGGATGCCGACACCGCCTACCTGGTTGGGTCCGCTGAAGGGGCTGCCGAGGGTTGGACTGCCGGGCGCAAAGCTCGACATCGGCGCAAAGCACGCGCCAAGACTGGGCGGCCCGGGAACGTAGGGCGAAATGCAGGATGAGCCCGCGTACTCCGACACGGTGAGGGCGCGGTCGTTCTGAACAAGCTCTTCGGCACCGGCCTCGAGAATGATGCGGTCGTAATAGATGCCGTAGCCTCCGCGCAGGGCGGTCTTGCCGTGGCCAAACGGATCGTAAACAAATCCGACGCGCGGACCGAAGTCCTTCTTGTCTGGAACTTTTTTCAGGTCGATCACATTCGCCATCCAGGTGCAGGGCTGGGTGGGCTGCTGGGTGAGATTGGGGCAGGGATCGTGAGCGGCGGAGTTGCCGGTGAGATTGGAATCGTATTCCCAGCGCAGGCCGAGATTGAGGGTGAGCCGCGGCTGCACGCGCCAGTCATCCTGCACGTAGCCGGCTACGTAGCTGTCAAAAACGGTGGGGATGGGGACCGGCGTGACGGGAGCGCTGCTCCTGAGGGCGACGGCGATGGGAATATCGAGATCGTTGATTTGGCCATCGCCGTTCAGGTCGGCGAATCCGAAATCGGAAGTGAGGATCACGGTCCCGGTGCCGAAGACGTTGATCATGCCGTAGGCCGTGTAGTGCTGGAATTCTCCGCCAGTATGGAGAGTGTGTTTGCCGAGGGTCCACGCGTATTCGTCGCGGATCTGGAAGCGATTGAGGTGCGTGGCCTGGGGCAGGTTGAAGTTCGCGCCATCGGCAAGGTCAGGAAAGATGAGCTCGTTGGTGAGGCCGAGCGATGCGGGGTCGGTAACAGGAGCGTCGTTGGGGAAGGGCGGAATGTCGTTGTAGAAATTGTCGTAGTGGAAGGTGAGATCGTTGACGCGCGTGGGGCTGAGAACGGTGGTGAGGCCGACGATGACGGAGTTAAAGCGGTTGAGGGAATTTTGGCGCTCCGCTGCGGTGAAAGACGGAGTGGTCTGCGAAGGCGTGGCTTCTGCGGTATCGGTGGAGCGGTTGAAGGAGTAGCGGCCGGTGAGGGTGTTGCGCGTGCTGAGCTGGGTGTCGAAACGCGTGGACCACAGCGCTTCGCGCAGCGGTGCCGGCGCTGACGCATTCAGAATGGAGTCGGTGGTGAAGTCGCGCGCACCGGTTTGGAGTGCCGCATTCTGGTCGCGAAATTCGAATGAGGAAAACCACCACGCTTTGTCTTTTGCGATAGGGCCGCCGACGGATCCGCCGGCTTGCTCACGATCGAAGGGCGGTGTGGGCAGATTGCGATCGAAGGTTGCGGGGAGGGCCTGGAGATTGCGATTGCGCTCAAAGAGAAACACCGAGCCGTGCAACTGATTTGTGCCGGACTTGGTGACGATATTGATGATGCTGTTGCCGGAGCGGCCGACTTCCGCGGTAAAGCGGCCAGTGGCAATCTGGAATTCCTGGACGGAATCTTCGGGGAAATTGGAAAGCGTGCCGCCGACGACTTCATCGTTGTTATCGCCGCCATCCACGGTGATGTTGCCGCCGCGGCCAAAGCCTCCGGCGGAACTGACTTCGAGGGTGTTGGTCTTGGTGGGATCGAAGGTGGGAGCGGGGCGATTGCCAGGCACAAGATACGCGAGTTCCAGGAAGTTTCTGCCGTTGAGGGGAATGTTCTCGATGGTCTTCGAGGTGATCTGCCCCTGAATCATGGATTGGGTGGGATCGACGGCCACCGCGGTGGCATTCACTTCGACGGTGGTACCGGCATGCGCGATTTGGAGCTTCGCGTCGATGGTGGTGTTGCGGCCGGCTTCGAGCACGACGTTCTGAAATTCGCTCACGGCGAATCCTGGGTCCTCAATGCGGAGAACATAGGAGCCAGGCGGCAGATCGGAGAGCGAATACAAGCCGCTGCTGTTGGAAACCGTATCGCGAGAGACGCCCTGCGCGGCGCTGACGGCGGTAACATGCGCGCCGGGGACGACAGCATCCTTTGGATCGGTGACGATTCCGTTGATGCTGCCCACGGGGACCTGGGCGAAGGCGATGCCTGCAAACAAAGCGGCGGCGGTGAGCACGGAAAGAGTCCGTGCCCGAGAGTGCTGACTCATCGGAAGTGACCTCACTGGCAAAAGCTGCTGCTGGGGATTTCGACAGCAGGAACAAAAATGTGCAGACTCTCCGTGTTCTGTGAAAGCTGCCTGGGGTTCGTGAGGCCAACATTACTGGAGCGAGACGGCACTGTCTTCAGCAGAGAGATGGGCGGGAAGGTCATCCGTTCGATGGACGCGATGGGAAAAGCAAATGGCGTCCATCTCTCCCCGGCGGTTGCACGATTCGGCGGCGATGTGCAGACGAACAGCAGTCCAGCGGCAACATTGAGCACATGAATGCGCATGGGGAATTGCGCGTGGCCATCTGCGCAGTATGACCCCGCGTCTCGGAGCAACCCACGGCGACTGATTGATGCTCTGTGATGATAGCCAGTTCGTCGGGCGCGAACGTTCGTTGATGAACTGACGATCGCGGAACCGCGGGCATAGCGCTGCCATGCTGGATCCGGCCGATTCGGAACTGCAATTGCAAAGTCAGCTGTGTATGAGGAAGGCAATCTGCACGAGACCCAATCTGCACGAGACCCAATCTGCACGGGCCTGCACGATTCAGGAGACCAGGAGCGCTCCCACCTATGTCGTATCGAATTCTGGCCATGTTGTTCCTTGCCGGGACGACGGCTTCGCTGACAGCCCAATCTACCGTGAGCTTTGAAACCTATGGCGACACTTACAAGACCAACAGCGGTCCTGTAGTGACGGGCGACTTTAACAACGACGGCAAGCCGGACCTGATTGAGTGCTGCAACACCAGCACGCAGATGGTATTCCGTGCGGGCTACGGGAATGGAATGTTTGCGGCTCCGGTGGCCGCGGCCGCAACTCCGGTTTCACTTGGCAGCGCGATGGCCGCCGATGTGAATGGCGACGGAAAACTGGATCTGGTTGCAGTGGCCGCGCAGAATCCGCCCGCGCCTCCGGGTGAAGGCTACTACTATTTGACCGTCTATCTGGGCAACGGCAACGGCACGTTCCAGGCAGCGAAGACCTACAAGACGACGGAGACTCCAGTGAGCGTCGTGGTGGGAAACTTCTTCGGCGATGGGCATCAGGACATCGCGGTATTCGAGAGCAACAGCACGATCGATGTATTCAGGAATGAGGGCACAGGCGAGTTCGTACTGGACAAGTCCATCAACATGGGCGGCGGAACGTATGCGGAGATGATGGGTGCGGCGGGGGATTTGAACGGCACGGGAGTCAGCGATCTGGCAGTCATGCAGTTGGCAGGAACGAGCAACGGCATTAACTTCGCGAACCCGCAGCAGCTTTACGTTTTGTGGAATGACGGGAAGGGCAATTTTACGCAGCAGGAACTGGGGACCGATTACAACTTTCCTCTGATCGCCATCAGCCGGCTGAACGGCGACGCCCAGATGGACCTTTTGGTGAGCCATACATGCTCGGGTAATGACCAGTGCATGGCTGTGGATGTTTATTACGGACAGGGCGCCAACAAGCTTGAGAAAAAGACGGTGGTGAGTTCGACGACGGGGACGAATCCTGGCGACGTGCTGGGGCTGGCGGGCGTGGATGTGAACGGCGACGGATACGGGGACATTGTGATCTTCGGACTGGTGGAGCAGGATTGCCCGGACGGGTGCCCAACAAATCCTGAAGGCGCATTTGTGTGGCTGGGCAAGGCTGACGGGACGTTCGAGCAGACACCGCAGGAGTTCATCACGTCGAACGATGCGGGTGTGGGCGCGATGGCGATGGCGGATTTCAATCGCGACGGCATGATGGATTTTGTGGAGGCTGTGCCGGGCGCGAGCGGGGCGACGGAGTACTACATCAACGCGTCGGAGCGGCCGGCATGCGGGCGGTACACGATCAGCCCGACGGTGACGGTGTGCCAGCCGGTGGACAACACGTACTCGCCGAGCCCGGTGCGCGTGGACGCGACGGCGTATGACACGGATACGGTGACGGCGATGCAGGAGTACATCGATGGAAAGCTGGAGTACTCGAAAGCGGTGACGAGTTTCGACACGACATTCTCCGTGGCCGACGGGACGCATGCATTGCAGACGAAGGCGTGGGATACGACCGGACGCGACTTTGTGGCGGATCGCACGGTGACGGTTTACAGCGGGACGCCGGGGCCGGTGTGCGCGGCCGGGTACGAGGCGGCCAGCATCTGCCTGCCGGCAGGGGACACCAGCAGCTCGCCGGTGGAGATCCTGGCGAACGGCGACGTGGGGACGTCGGTAGCGACCGCGGCGCAGCTCTACATCGACGGGAAGCTGGTCGTGGACAACAAGTCGCAGTGCTCCGGCGGCACGAACTGCTATGGCGCCGACTCGTTTGTGCAGACCACGCAGGACCTGGACTCGGGATCACACGACCTGGTGTTCAAGGTTTGGGATGTCGCTGGGAAAGTGTACGAAGCACAGAAGACGGTGACGGTGAACTAGCTCGAGGTCCTGCTCTGCGGCGATGGCTGCAGAGCAGGACTTTCTGACGATGCGGGGCTCTCGGCGTTGCGAGCTGCGATTACTGCTGGGGCTTTTGCGGGGGCTGACTTCCCTGCTGATTGTTTTGGTCCTGGTTCTGGCTGCCCTGGTCGGGATGATTTTCGTAGGTGGAGTATTGGCGGCCGGGACGGTGCAGTTTGATGACGATGTCTTTGGTGTCGGTGGGCAGCTCGTAGGAATTGCCGTAGGTCTGGTAGCCGTCGGCGATGACCTGCACGCGCACCGTATTGCCAATGGGAATGACGCTGATGACGGCCTTACCGTCTTCGTTGGTCTTCAACTCCAGATTGCCGTGGTCCTTGCCGGCCTTGTCGATGGGATGAAAAACGACGGCGGCATCCTCGATGGGCTTGCCATCGGTGACTTTCAGGATGGTGACGGAGATTTTGCAGGTGGGCGGTGGGGCTTTGTATTTGCGGCCGCGGCCTGAGGTGTCGTCCTGAGCATGGAGGGAGAAGACAACGAGCAGCGCTGCCGCGAGCAGAGGCAGGGCGTAACGAATGCGGGCACGGATCATAATCGTGATTTTAGTGCAGAAGGGATAGACGCAGGAACCGGAATCGGCGGGGCTGGGAACTTTCGCGGGACAGGATGCGTCTAAACTGGGACCTGGAGTCACCTGACGGGAGCCTTTAGGCTTTCGGGCAAAGGATGGCTCCGCAGCCCGAAAGTGGAGGCAGGAACCTCGATTCGCCGCAAACGCATGTTTCTACAACTGCCTCGCCAGCATGACGCTCTGCCGCTGGGGCGCATCGGCGCGATTGTTTGGGTGTTGCTGGCGGTGGCTGCGGTGGGATGGGGGCAGAACGCAGCCGCGGCGCCGGTGGATCCGGCTGGAGTGGTGCGGCGAGCGGTGGCCAGCCGCCTGGCGGCGGATGCAGCGCACCAGCCGGTGCGGTTTGTGCTGCACAAGCAGGATGAGCGTCGCAACATCACCCAGGAAATCATCGAGACGCCGCAGGGCGATGTGGCGCTGCTGGTGGGCGTGAACGGCGGACCGCTGAGCGCGAATGGCCGCGCGGCGGAACGGGCGCGGCTGGAGACGCTGGATGCGCACCCGGAAAACCAGGAGCATCGGCACAGGCGGGAGCAGGAAGATTCGTCGCGGGTGACGAATTTGCTTGGGCTGCTGCCGGACGCGTTTGTGTATCACTACGACAGCACGGTGGCGTGCAATGTGACGACGCAGCCCGTAGTGCCGGTGCCGGGCGTGGCGGCTGCTCCGAGTTCGGGAGTGACGCCAGCAAATGCTCAGTGTTATCACATGACGTTTATGCCGAAGAAAGATTGGGATCCGCCGAATCTTGAGGCAAAGATTTTCAAGGGGATGGCGGGCGAGATCTGGATTGAGACTGCGAACGTGCGGCTGTGCCGGCTGAAGGGCCACCTGATCGACGACGTGGATTTTGGCTGGGGCATCGTGGGGCGGCTGGACAAGGGCGGGACGGTTTATCTGGAGCAGACGCGGATCGGCGACACAGATTGGGAGTTGACGCGGATGAAGCTGAACTTTACCGGGAGAGCGCTGATGGTGAAGGAGCTGAGCTACCGGATCAATGAAGAGATGGGGCAATACACGCCGGTTCCGGCGGGGACGGATTATCACAAGGCGATCAAGGTGCTGGAGGCGGGCCAGCCGGGGGCGCCGTGATGGGCTTACAAGCACCGCGCATTCGCAAGAGGGTAATCTTCGGCCTTGTCTGCGTATTCCTTTTGCTGATTGTCGGGGTGAGAGAGACGATTGCGTTCGTTCGATGGTCCGAGGTGAAGCGTGAATTCGCATCCGTCCAGGCTGGACAGACACGGATCGCGATCGCCGGCAAGCCTGGAATGCCGAAGCTCGATGCGGGACGTTGTGGTGTGATCGCCGACGCACCGCCAGGCTGCGCGTCGGAGTTCGTGTACGGTCATCCGCTTGCGCCGTGAGTGCCCGAATACTTTGTCATCTCTTTTTCCCTTCGGACGCACGCGTTGTCGCGGCAGATCGCTACGCATCTCCGTAACGGTACTGCAGCTTCGGCAGCAACTGGGCTGAATCAGACTGTTCGAAGCTCAGGGCGCACGCGCTAGCTCTGATATTTCCAGTTGCGCTGCTTCCCTTCCGCAATCCCTTCGACGGCGGTGGAGATGCGTTTGGCACGTGTCTCTTCGCGCTTCGCTTCTGTGATCCACTCAACGTATTCGCGGCGGCAACTGGGACTGAAGGCCTTGAAGGTTTCCGCTGCGCGCTTGTTCTTTTTGAGCGCGGCGGTTAGATCGGGCGGCACCTGCGCCTCGGGCTTCGTCTTACGCTCTCGCTCGGCAATGGGGCTGCGGTATTCGCCTTTGTCGACGTTCGCCGCCGTCTGCCGGATCCAGGCGAGCAACTGCTTGTCCGGGGGCAGATCATTGAGGCTGGTTATGCGCTTCAGGGGCCCGTCGCCGCTGTTACGTACTTCCTCGGACAGATTTTTATCCCAGAAGCCGAGATGGCAGTGTTCCTTAAACCCCGACATATTCGCGAGAATCGTGCCGTTGTAGGAGAAGAATGGCTGACCCCATTTGATGGACTCCTCCACCTTGGGGCAGGCGCGATGCATGAGCGCGCGCAAGTGCTCCAGGATGGGCTGGGAGAACGGTTTGGCTTTGGCTATGTAGGCGTCAACTTTTGGACTGTGTTCTCCCATGCAGTGGTCCCCTCACAGCTCAGATTTTCATGCCGCAGGGTATCGTCTCCGGGGGCCGGAGTGCAAATGACGGGTGAAAAACCGAAGGCGCCCCGTGCGGGGCGCCTTGTGGGGTTTGTTGCCTGGTTAGCGAGCGGTGAGCTCAGCGGCAACTTTCTCGGTGACGAAGGCCTCGACCGTATCGCCGACTTTGATGTCGGTGAAGTTGGAGAGGCTGACGCCGCATTCCATGCCGTTGGTGACTTCTTTGGCATCATCTTTGAAGCGCTTGAGCGAGGTGAGCTTGCCTTTGAAGACCAGCGCGCCGTCGCGGTTGAGGCGAATTTCGGCATCGCGGCGGAGGACGCCGTCGGTGACGCGACAACCGGCGATGGTGCCCACCTTGGGAATGCGGAAGACGTTGAGGACTTCGGCGCGCCCGAGGTAGTTTTCGCGGAAGACGGGATCGAGAAGACCGAGCATCGCTTTGGTGATCTCATCCTGCACCTCGTAAATGATGGAGTGCAGACGAACCTCAACTTCTTCCTGCTCGGCAAGGTCGGCGACTTTGCGGTCAGGGCGAACGTTGAAGCCGATGATGATGGCATTGGAGGCCGAGGCGAGGAGCACATCGCTTTCCGTGATTGCGCCGACGCCGGAGTGAATGACCTTGATGCGTACCTTCTCGGTGGACATTTTCTGCAGCGAGTCGGCCAGCACTTCGACCGAGCCGGTGACGTCGCCTTTGAGAATGAGGGGCAGTTCCTTCATGCCCGCCTGCTTGATCTGGTCAGCGAGGCCTTCCAGAGTGACGCGGGAGGACTTGGCGAGCTGCGATTCGCGCTCGCGCATTTTGCGGTATTGACCGATGCCGCGAGCCTTGTCGCGATCGCTGACGACGAGGAACGTGTCGCCTGCGTCGGGCATGCTTTCGAGGCCGACGATTTCGACCGGGGTTGAGGGACCGGCGCTCTCGACGGTGCGGCTGCGATCGTCAAACATGGCGCGAATTTTGCCGAAGGTGTTGCCGACGACGAAGTTGTCCTGCGCCCTGAGGGTGCCGTTCTGAACGAGGACGGTGGCAACAGCGCCGCGTCCGCGATCGAGCTTGGCTTCAAGGACGGTGCCGACAGCGGTGCGCTCCGGGGTGGCCTTCAGGTTCTGGATATCAGCGACGAGGCAGATCATCTCGAGAAGCAGATCGAGATTGGTGCGCTTCTTGGCGGAGACATCGACGAAGACTGTGGAGCCGCCCCATTCTTCAGGGACGAGGCCGCGGTCGCCGAGCTGCTTTTTGACGCGGTCGGGCTGGGCATCGGGCTTATCGATTTTGTTGACGGCGACGATGATGGGAACGTTGGCAGCCTTGGCGTGGTCGATGGCTTCAAGGGTCTGGGGCATGACGCCGTCGTCGGCAGCAACGACGATGACGACAATGTCCGTCACCTTTGCGCCGCGGGCACGCATGCGGGTGAAGGCTTCGTGGCCCGGTGTATCGAGGAAGACGATCTCGCGGCCATAGGCCTTGGAGTCCTTCTTGCCGATTTTCACCTTGTAGGCGCCGATGTGCTGAGTGATGCCTCCGGCTTCGCCGCCGGCGACATCGGTTTCGCGGATGGCGTCGAGGAGCGAAGTTTTGCCGTGGTCGACGTGACCCATGACGGTGACGACCGGGGGCCGCGGGACTTCGAGCTCGTCCGGATTGTCGGCGAGCAGCATGGTCTCGAGGGCCTCGTTGGCCATCTGGTCTTCAAAGCTGACCACCTGGACGTCGGCGCCAAACTGGGCAGCGACTTCCTTGACCAGCTCGACATCGAGGGTCTGATTGACGGTGACGAAGACGCCGCGCATGAGGAGGGTCGCAATCAAATCTTTAGCCCGGACTTCAAGTTTCTCGGCTAAATCTTTGACGCTAATGCCTTCTGTCACCGTAATGGTACGCGTAATAGGCACTGGGCCGGTGGGAATTTGCGCAGTCTGACGAGACGGCGGCGCAAAGCCCTTCATGGGGCCTTCTTTGGTCTTTTCGTAGTGCGGACGGCCACGGCCACGCGGGCCGGGACGCGCTGGGCGCGGCGCTTCACCTGGAGGCGGCAGCGCTGGAGCGCCACCCATACCGGGACGGGGGCCAAAGCCAGGGCGCTGTCCAAAGCCGGGGCGCGCACCCATTCCGGGACGCTGACCGGGGCTGGGAGGGCCGCCGGGCGACGTACGGGTGGGGTGCATGGGGCGGCGCATGCCGGGCTGCTGCGGTCCACCGGGGCCACCGGGGCCTCCGGGACCACCAGGGCCGGGACGGAAGTTGCCGGGACCGCCGGAAGGACGGCGATCGAAAATGGGACGGCCGCGCTGGATGCCGCCAGGAGGGCCTTGCGCGCCGGGCGCAGGTGCAGCGGCCACGGGGGGCGGAGGCGGAGCGCTGTACACGGGGCGCGGGCCGGTTTGCGGCATGATGACGCGACGCGGGGGCGGTGAGGCGGGCGCGGGCGGCGCAGGCGCTTCAACGACCGTGGATGCTGCCTGCGGCACGACTTCGAGATCCTGAGGCGGTGCGGCGGCGACAGGGGGCGCGGGAGTAGCGGCTTGCGCCGGTGGTGGGGCTGCGACCACGGGCGGCGGCGCGACCACGGGCTTCGGCGGAGCGGCGATGGCGCGCCCTTCCGGCGAAGGAGGAATGGGCGGGCGGGCCACAACGGGGCCAGCGGGCGGACGCGAGGCAATGGCCGGCGCCTGCGGAGGAGCGGCAACGACGGGCGGACGCGGCGTGGCCGGCGGAGCGGCAATGACCGCAGAAGCCTGGCGCGGCTGCGGAACAATCATGCGAGGAGCCGGCCTGGGTTCAGCAGCCGGAGGCGCGGCAGCAGCAGTTGCTGCCGGAGCAGCGGGCCTGGCAACATGCGGAGCTTGCGGCGCCGCAGTGGGAGCAGCGGTTGCTGCAGGACGCGGCGGGGCGGAAGCCCTGGGCGGCGCTGGCGGAGCCATTTCCTGGTTGCGCTTCTCGAGAATGGCTTTCGCCACATCGCCGACTCGGTGAACCTGGGACCAGTCAATCTTCGGCTTCGATTCAGCTTCGTGCCGGGCGGCGCTCATGGAGACGCCGCGGCCTTTCAGGATATGGGTGCGCACCCGCTCGGCTTCATCCGTCTCAATCGAGCTGGAGTGCGTCTTCTTTTCGGTCACGCCAACTGCGGTGAGAGCATCAAGAATTTCTTTGCTCTTCACCTCCAGTTCACGCGCTAATTCATTGATTCGAACTGTGCTCATCCGCCCCCGTATCGATTCGCCTTCCCACGTGTCCCTAGTCCCGCATACAGACAGCTCCTGACGGTGGGTTCCGGTATCTCTTTCATTATCCCTGAAACACTCCAGATGCGCTCGATTTCCCTGAGCGAACGCGGAGAAAACCTGATACTTCCCTTTTAATACTTCTGTCTTGCCGCATGGTTACGGGCGAAACAACTGCACCCAACGATGCACTCGCTACTCGTTCTCTTTGCCTGCGTCCGTTTCTTCGTCGCGGACTTCTTCAACGTTTCCTTCAACAACCGCGTCGTTTTCTTCAGATCCAGAGACGGCTTCGTGCTCCGCCAAAACTTCGCTGGTGTCCTCGCGTCCTGGAACAACAGATTCGGCGCCATCTCCGTCGAGCGCTGCACCCTCTTCTTCGGTGAGTTCCGCGATCCGCTCTTCGGCGACTTCGTCGCTGATGAGGCCAGAACCATCCGCGCTGGGTGCTTCTTCGCCAGCCTGGGTTAGGTCCTGCTCGAGCGCTGCGATTTCCTCGTCCGATTGCGCTGCTTCGAGCTGGGCTGCTTCTGCAACGGCCGCTGCGTCCGAGCCTGGCGCAGGAGCCGGGCGTTCTTCGCCTTCCTCGTATTCGCCGAAGTAATGCCGCACAGCCACGCTGATCTTCTCCAACGTTTTCTCCCCGATGCCTGGAATCTCTTCAAGCTGTTCGGGGGTCATGTCAGCCAGCGCTTCGACGGTGGTGATGCCGGCTGCTACTAGCTTTTGGATGATGGAATCGCCGAGCTCGGTCACGTTTTCGATGGGCGTAGCCGTGACTCCGGCCATGGCCTGCATCTGCTGCTCAACTTCCTGACGCTTCTCTTCCTCGGACTTGATATCGATTTTCCAGCCGAGAAGTTTGGCGGCAAGGCGGACGTTCTGTCCCTTTTTTCCGATAGCGAGGGAGAGCTGCGTGTCGTCGACGATCACTTCCAGCTGCTTGTCAGCGAGGTCGCCGATGCTGACGCGGCTGACTTTGGCGGGCTGCAGGGCTTTTTCGGCGAAGGTGGTGATCTCTTCGCTGAATTCGATGATGTCGATTTTTTCGCCGCGGAGTTCGCGGATGATGGACTGGACGCGCATGCCCTTCATACCAACGCAGGCGCCGACGGGGTCGACGTCTTTGTCGCGGGACATGACAGCGATTTTGGTGCGCTCGCCGGCTTCGCGGGCGATGGCGCGGATCATGACGGTGCCGTCGTAGATTTCAGGAACTTCGCTCTGGAAGAGGTTCTGAACGAGCTCGGGCGCAGCGCGGGAGACGATGACCTGAGGGCCGCGCGCGGCGCGATCGACGCGCAGCAGCACGACGCGGACGCGCTCGCCGACGGCGAACTGCTCGAGACGCGACTGCTCGCGGCGCGGCATGCGGGCTTCAGCCTTGCCGATGTCGAAGATGACGTCCTGCAGTTCGACGCGTTTCACGGTGGCGTTCAGGACTTCGTTGACGCGATGGGCGTACTCGTTGAAGACGGTGTCGCGCTCAGCTTCGCGGACTTTCTGGAAGATGACCTGTTTGGCCATCTGCGCGGCGATGCGGCCCAGCACGTCGGTGGGCTTGTAGTAGCGAATTTCGCCGCCGATTTCGACTTCGGGCGCGAGGGCGCGCGCTTCTTCGAGCGCGATCTGATTCACGGGATCTTCGATCTGCTCGGGGGCTTCGACCACGGTCTTGAAGACGTAGGCGCGAATTTCGCCGGTATCTTTGTCCAGCTCGGCGCGCATGTTTTCCTGAGTCTTGTAGTACTTGCGCGTAGCGAGGGCGATGGCGTCCTCAACGGCGGAAACCACAATCTGGGGATCGATGCCTTTGTCCCGGCTTAACGCTTCGATGCTGTCATAAAGCACGCTTGCCATCAGTTTCTCTCTGTTCTTCGCAATTTCTTAGTTTTGGTTCTGTGCGGCTCGCCCTCAGAATTCGGGGACCAGCTGAGCCTTTTCAATGTTGGCCAGGGTGATTTCCACGCTGGAGTTTTCGGGGGGGCGCGATTTTGCTTTTTGCTTCGTACCGCTGACGTCCAGCCGAATGGATTGCTCGTTTACCTCTGTGATCTTGCCCTGCCAGTGACGGTTGCCCGCGACTGGCTCGAATGTCTGGAGCTTCGCCAGCAATCCGGTGAAGCGCTGGAAGTCGTCGCGGCCGTGGAGCTTGCGATCGAGGCCTGGCGATGAAACTTCCAGGGTGTACTCCGCACCGGGAACCAGATCTTCAATGTCGACAACGGTTCCGAAATCGCGGCTAAAAACTTCGCAATCCGTGTGGGTAATGCCGGAAAGCTGTTCGGCGGCCACGGGGACGACGTCGGCGGGGATCTCCTCAGAGAGGCGCTTGCGCTCTACGGCGTTTTTTTCGATGAAGACGCGCAGAATGCGATGTTTGGCGCCGCCGTGGAATTCGAGATCGACGACGTCGAGGCCGTGCGAAGCGGCTACCCGCTGCGCCGTCGCGCGAATCTGATCCACATCCAGAGCCATTTTGCTGATTTGAGCCGCCTAAATATTGCGCAAATAAAAAGTGGGCTTTCGCCCACTCATTTCTCCGGCCAGAACGTCACTCACAACCGGACAAACTCGTCTGCACTGATATTACGCTTCCGGCGTGAACCTTTCAAATGGGCGGTGAGGTATGGGATACTGCGGGCAATCCAGCTATGACAACCGCACCCAGCACCCTGAATCCGTATGCAAAATTCGTAGGCGAGCAGGAACCGCTTGCCGTGATCGCCGCCACCTCTGACCGTTTGCAGGCTCTGGCCGCGAAAATTGGCCCGGAGAAGATTGCGGTGGCTCCGGCGCCGGAGAAATGGAGCGCGAGCGAGATTCTGTGCCACCTGGCCGACTGCGAGATTGCGTTTGGCTTTCGGCTGCGGCAGACGCTGGCGGAGGACAACCATTTGATCCAGCCGTTCGACCAGGAGAAGTGGGCTGCGCCGTATGGCAGCTTGGCGGCGAATGAAGCGCTGACGGCGTTTGCGGCTCTGCGGCGGTGGAACCTGCTGTTGATCCAGGGAGCGCTGACGGAGTTTGGGACGAAGTCCGTAACCCATCCGGAGCGCGGGGCGATGACGTTTGCGACCATCGTGGACACGATGGCCGGACACGATTTGAATCACATCGGGCAGCTGGAGCGGATGGCGGGTTAATTCTGCCCTAGCTGGGGTCGTGGGGGACTAAAGTAAGGTCGCCTACGCCTACGGTGGCGCGCAGGTGATAGTGGCCCTTGCCGTTGAAGTCCTCATCTTTGCCCAGGAATCCGTGCTGGCCGCCGGGGTTGAGCGGATCGTTGACATCGCCGATGTGGGTGGAGAGGACGACGTGTCCGTACTCGGCATCGTCACTCAGGGCGACAGTCAGATCGCCGACACCGACATGCAGGTCCTTGTCGCCGCGGATGCCGGTGATATGCAGGTCGCCGACGCCGAGCGAGAGTTTCAGGTCGCCGTTGGCGGGAACGTAGAGGGTGACCTCGGGGCTGGAATGTCCATGATTATTTTTGGGCATTTCCAGGTCGATGGTGGCGCGGTTCGCGGCGACTTCGAAGCGGTGAACCCATCCGGCAACGGTTTCGGCGTCGTAGAAGGCTTTGGGATCGATTTCCAGGCGGACGTGATTGTTCGGGCTGGGCAGGATTTTGACGTCGCCGACATTCATGTCGAGGACGACGGTGCTGCCGGTGGCCATGGGCTTGTCGATGACCATGGGTGGAGGCTGATCGAATTTCAGCTTGACGCGGGGCGGATTGGCGGGGGCCAACGAGGACCCGTCTGACTGCGCTGCCGCTGCCATGCTCACGGTCGCTGCAAGGACAACACAACAAAAGCCGAGTGTTCTGGACGCCATGTATGCCTCCTCGAGACCCTACGCAACGGGAAAAGGCTCGGTTCCGTCGGTTTGAACAAAATGTTCAATCGGGTAAAAATTTGGCCGCTTTGGAGCGTCCGCACATCCAAACACGTCAATAAGGGCAGGATGGAAATGAGTAGGATGGTGATGAGGAACGGCATGCGCTTGCGGGAGTTGGCTTCGTCGATGGGGTGGAGGCGGCGTGTCGGACGCGTCCTGATGGTGAGCGGTCTGGCCGGCGTGCTGGCGCTGAGCGGCTGTGGGAAGTTCTTCCCCAAGCTCACAACTGGCGGCGGTACGGGATCGGGCGGGGATTATCTGTACGCAGGAAATTTGGGAACGTCTGAGCCAACGGTGGCGGGATTTTCGATTGCCAGTTCCGCGCTGACTGTCGCCTCGAACTCGCCGTATACGGTTAGCCTGACGCCGACCTCGCTGGCGGTGACGCCCGACGACAATTATCTGTTTGTGGGCGGGCCGGGGGGAATCTACACCTATGCGATTGGCTCCGGCGGAGATCTGACGGAGGCGGGGAACGACACCTTTGCGCAGGTTCCAGATCCCGCGGTGCTGCGCGTCGATCCGACGGGAAATTATTTGCTGGGCGGCGACGCGCTTTCGGGAACGGTGTACGTATTTCAGATTGGCAGCGATGGCGCGTTGAGCCAGGTGGGGTCGACGCTGACGCTGAACGCAAATGAGCCGGTGACGGACATGGAGTTTGCGTCGAACGGCAGCAACACCTATCTCTACGCCTCGCTCGGAACGGCTGGGATTTACGCGATGAGTTTCTCGGGCGGGACGCTGTCGGAATTGAACGACGGCAACTACGCTCCGAAGAAGTCGGATGCGGCCGATGAAGGGATGGCCGTGGCGCCGGACGGCGACACTCTGTTCGCGGCGGAAACGGTGACAGGCGGCGTGCGGGTTTTCACGATTAATTCGAATGGGAGCCTGACGGAGTCGACGAGTTCGCCGGTGACGACAGGCACGGCGCCGTGGGCGGTTCTGGTGGATGCGACAGGGAGCTATGTGTACGTCGCGGATCGAACGAAGGCGCAGATCAGCGCATTTTCGCTGGCATCGGGGAAGCTGACGGCGATTGGCTCGCCGATTGCGACGGGTGATTTGCCGGTGCAAATGGTCGAGGACAACAGCAAGACGTACGTGGCTGTGGTGTGTACGGGCGGCAATCCTGATGTGGAGTTGTACACGATTGGGACGACGGGGGCGCTGACGAAGTTCACGACAGCAACAACAGGAACGGATCCGACGGAGGCTAGTTCGCTGGCGGCAACGCACTAGCGAACACGACGCCTGCGCTCAGGTGTGATCGGTCATGCCGCAGCCAGGAGTCTTGCCAACAGGTGGACCGGGTGGATGGGCTTGTTGAGCAACTCGAAATCAAATCCCCGTTTCCTGGCTCGTTCGAGATATTCCTCGGACGCGGCGTGGGCGGTGATGAGAATAATCTGGCACGTCGGATAGCGTGTCTGGATTTGAATCGCCAGTG
>Ga0206851_1053_pt1 | contig 36248 bp, 29 predicted proteins | sample Alteio_BWOrgCont_13_FD_152904 | JGI IMG/M metagenome (GOLD analysis project Ga0206851, IMG submission 152904) | Enriched cells from forest soil in Barre Woods Harvard Forest LTER site, Petersham, Massachusetts, United States -... | ecosystem: Environmental > Terrestrial > Soil > Temperate forest >... | reverse complement strand
CGGCACCGTATTTTCTCATCTATCAACCTGGCAGGGCTGGCGATCGGTATGTCATCCTTCCTGCTTATTTTTTCCTATGTCTCTTTTGAAAAAAGTTATGACAGCTGGAATAAAAAGGCAGACCGGATCTACCGCGTAATCTGCGATACCAAAACAGAAACGGAAATGCTTCCGACCGGTATGACCTCAGGACCAACCGGCGAGGCAATCAAAGCAAATTTTCCGGAAGTGGAGGATGAAGCCAGGATTTTTTTTATGAACTTTCTGGTCCAGAACGGTATTAAAAAATTTCAGGAAAGCAATATCATTGGTGCAGATTCCAGCCTGTTTAATATTTTTTCCCTCCCTCTGATGAAGGGAGATTCTGTTACTGCTCTGCGCGAACCTTTCAGCGCCGTGTTAACGGAAGCCGGCTCGCAGAAATATTTTGGTTCTGCAGATCCGATGGGCAGGACCCTCCTGCTCGACGGCAAATACAATATTCGTATTACAGGCCTGATGCACAACATTCCCGAAAACACCCATTTTCATTCGGATATTTTTATTTCCATGTCCACTTTCTCAGGCCGACTCTTTGGTAACTGGGATAAAAACTGGGGTAATTTCAACTGGTTTACTTTTCTTTTATTGAAACCAGGGGCCAATGCTGTACAACTTGAAAAGCGGCTTCCCGCGCTCGTTAAAGAAAAGGCGGCGGACGTAGAGAAAGCCACCGGCATGTCTTATACATTGCATCTTCAGCCACTCAGACAAATTTATCTGGGACCGACGCTCAATAATTATGGTCAGGGCGAACCTACCGGTAGTAAAACCAACACCTATATTTTTTCTATCGTCGGCTTTTTCATACTGCTGATCGCCTGTATCAATTTTATTAATCTGACGACTGCGCGGGCTGCCGAACGTGCACGCGAAGTAGGTATTCGTAAAGTCGTGGGCGCGGTAAGGGGTCAGTTATTGCGTCAGTTTATTGGAGAGTCGATTCTGCTTTGTCTTCTGGCTTTTTTCTTAGCCATTGGTTTGTGTAAAATTCTTCAACCGGTTTTTACCGGGCTCTTGCAAAAGAACATCCCGCTCAATGCTTTTGGTGCGAACGGGTATCTGCTTTTTTTATTGGTGCTGTCCATCGGCATTGGCATACTGGCTGGTATTTACCCGGCGCTGATGATGTCGGGTTTCCATCCGATTGCTGTTTTAAAGGGCCGTTTTGTTTCTACAAAAAGCGGACTGGTGATGCGGAAGGTGCTGGTCGTTTTTCAATTTACGATCTCCACTGTTTTGATCATTGGCACCATCGTAGTGTATAATCAGTTAAAATATATGGGCAGGCAGGATCTCGGCTTTGATAAAGATCAGGAGATCGTTATCAAATTTTTTGGAGACAGCGCTGTGCAGGCAAACACGGAATACGTGCGTAATAAACTATTGACGGTTCCGGATGTAAAAAGTGTTTCGTTTTCCAATTATGTTCCGGGTGCCACGCCGGACAACTGGTTCCTCCGGGTTGAAAATCCCAATGGAAAATTGCAGGCCTGCAACCTGAATTTTTATGTGACCGATTTTAATTTTTTCAAACAATATGGTATCCGGATGGCTGCCGGCAGAAACTTTTCAAATGCGTTCAAAACAGATTCTGCCAAATCACTGATCATGAATGAGGCTGCCGCAAGAAGTTTAGGATATAGTGATCCGGCTAAAATAGTTGGAAAGAAGTTTAACATGTGGGGCACTGACGGCATCGTGATCGGCGTAGCCAAAGACTTTCACTACCGTTCACTGCAGGAAGCCATTCAACCACTTGCTTTCCGGATCATGGATCCGCGATTCTACTCTCTGATTTCAGTGAATATAGCGGGTCATCATATTCCGCAGACACTGGCTGCTATTTCAGAGCAGTGGAAGGAAGTGTCGTTCGACCGACCCTTTCAATATTCTTTTGTGGATGAAGATTTCGCCAAACTATATGCGTCGGAAGATCAGTTCCAGCGCGTGTTTTTATATTTTGGTGTGCTGGCCATATTTATCTCCTGTCTTGGATTGCTGGGTCTGGCCGCATACAATACGATTCAGCGCACCAAAGAAATCGGCATCCGGAAGGTTCTCGGCGCCGGCGTGATGACCATCATGGGTTTGCTGTCCACTGAATTTCTGCGGCTGGTTTTTATTTCCATTATTATCGCCTGCCCCATCGCCTGGTTTGCGATGCATCAGTGGCTGCAGGGTTTTGCATTCATAACGGGCATCGCCTGGTGGATATATCCGCTGGCTGCTCTTGCTGCGATTCTGATCGCTTTTCTAACAGTATGTTTCTATTCCGTGAAAGCAGCTAATGCCGATCCGGTGGACAGTCTGAGAACGGAATAGGAGTTTTTTTTGGATATTGTCCTGATTTTAAACAATAATAAGTCATGAAAGCAAAAAATTTTATACGGTGCGGAGTGCATCTTCCTGTTAAAAGTTTAAGAGAGACGCTTGAATTTTATCGTGATAAACTTGGATTTTCACAAGAGTGGACTTTCGGCAATAAAGACGGAGGCATCCAGCGTGACGAGATGCGACTTCTTTTTGCCGAAGATTCAGAATTTGTGAAAGATATCAATAATCAAAATCACCGTTTACCGCTGATGTGGTTTGTTGATAATATAGATGAAATATTTCTTTAACTGAAAGAGAGAAACATTGAAATCGCCGACAATTTGCGGACTCACCCTTATAGTCTGAGAGAATTTGCCTTTATTGATCCGAATGGATATTATATCCGGGTGGCAGAAGCGAAAAATGATGTGCGATAACTCAGGATTTTTATTGCTTAGTCATTTTAACAGGTCTCATCAGATGAGAAAAAGTGAGTGAACCCATCTTCCATTTGCCCTTTTCTTTTATGTAGACCTCGGTTACCATAAACGGATTAGCGACTTCGTGTCCTCCGACTACTGCTACCAGATCAATATCATTTAAAAGAATGGCTGTATTCCCGAATATATTCACAATCACTGCATATACTTCGGCTTTCTTATACCAGATACCGCCATCTTTAATGGTCGTAAGTTCCTGCGTCTTTCCCCAGCTTCCTCCCATGTGAATGAACATGGACTTGTCATCAAACAGCACATTTAAAGAATCTACATTCTTTTCAGCCATCCAGTTCCATTTCTGTTTTGAAAGTTCGATGACTTCTTTTTGTTCAGGTGTGTTATTCGTGGATGTTTGAATTGATTCATGTGGCTGCGCATAGGATAATAAGGTTCCCATCAGTAATAATATAGAAAGGAGAATGTTTTTTTTCATTTTATTTGTTATTAAAGGATCTAAAATCCTGTTTACTTTATTGCCTTATATTCTTCCCCAGTAACTCTCTTTAACCAAATCGTTTTACCTTTTTGAGCAGGTGTAACTGCGAAATAGGCAAAGTCAGTTTCCAGAGAAGCGCCATGCCAATGTTCAACACCGGGCGAACATTTAATGACATCCCCTTTATGAACAATTTGTTTTGGCTTCCCTTTTTCCTGGTAGTAGCCTGTGCCTTCAGTAATGATTAAAACCTGTCCTGCCGGATGAATATGCCAGTCTAACTTTGCTCCGGGCGCATAAGTTGCTACTGCGATGCTATAGTTCAGGATGCTATCTGGTTTGCTAAGTTCATTTAGCCAGATAGTGCCCGTATGATTATCCGTGGCAGAAATCTCTCCTTTTGGAAAAAGTTCTGCTGTCTGTCCGAACCCGCTGATCGCGATTGAGCATGTAACAAATACCAGGAACAATATCTTTTTCATTTCTATAAATTTATTTTGACAAACAACATTAAGGATTTACCATTTTTTGCATCTGTTCCGGATACCGGTTTCCCCTCACCTCAATATGTAATAGGGCTTCATTGATTTTTTGAAGATCAGTTATTGACAATTCAATATCAGCGGCCCCCAGGTTTTCTTCCAGTCTGTGCAATTTGGTGGTGCCCGGAATGGGAACGATCCAGGGCTTTTGTGAAAGCAGCCACGACAAGGCAATTTGTGCCGGGGTCGCTGATTTTTCCTTTGCAATATTCGCAAGCAATTCAACGAGCGCCTGGTTTGCCTTTCGGTTGTCTTCCGAAAAACGCGGCAGTGAATTCCGGAAATCGGTTTTATCGAAAGTGGTGTTTTCATTAATGGCACCGGTCAGAAAACCCCGGCCTAGCGGGCTGAAAGGAACAAATCCGATTCCCAGTTCTTCCAATGTTGGCAGTATTTCTTTTTCCGGTTCTCTCCACCAAAGCGAATACTCACTTTGGAGCGCCGCCACGGGTTGCACGGCATGCGCTCTGCGTATAGATTGTACACCCGCTTCCGATAATCCGAAATGTTTAATCTTACCTTCTGCTATCAGATCTTTTACCGTTCCGGCCACATCTTCCATGGGAACATTTGGATCCACCCGATGCTGATACAGTAGATCAATCCGATCGGTGCGCAGTCTTTTAAGCGCTGCTTCTGTAACTTCCCGGATACGCACAGGCCGGCTATCCGTTCCCAAAGGTGGCTTGCCTTCCTTAAAACCGAATTTGGTGGCAATCACAACCTCATTACGAAACGGCTCCAGTGCCTCTCCTAAAAGTTCTTCGTTGTCAAACGGTCCATATGCCTCGGCTGTATCAAAGAATGTTACCCCTCGTTCAAAAGCTCCTCTGATCAGTTGAATAGCATCCTTTTTTTTGGGTGCCGTTCCATAGGCGAAACTTAACCCCATGCATCCCAGACCTAATGCTGAGACTTCCAGTCCGCTTTTTCCTAAAATTCTTTTTTTCATATCTGATTTTATTATTGAATTTTCTTTCTCCCGACCATTCACCATTATTCAATATTACTTCCTGCATAATCTAATCTCTTTCCCATTGCAAAGCTCGTCACAATTCACTGCTTCGACGTACACGAATTCCGGTTTTCTCTACCAAAATTGCTGATTAACTCTAAGGCATCAGCATGGAGCGGATAAATGCTATAATTTTAACGAACAAAACGATCGGGTCATGGATAATATCATCAGGCGCTTTGAAACCATTAATGATTATAATGTTTTTAATAACAACCCGACACTTCATCCGCTGGTGAGTGTGGTGGATTTGTCAAAAGCATCACCGCGAACCGGCTCACGCATGTATTTCGGTTTTTATACTGTTCTTTTAAAAGATGTAAAATGCGGAGACCTGATGTATGGCCGGGCCACGTACGATTATCAGGAAGGAACTTTGGTATTTTTGGCACCCGGGCAGGTAGCCGGATTGAACAGCAATGGCGAAATCTACCAGCCAAAAGGTTATGCGCTCATCTTTTCACCTGATTTAATTCACGGCACATCGCTCGGGAAACATATCCAGGATTATTCTTTTTTCAGCTATCAGTCCAGTGAAGCGCTTCATGTATCGGATGCGGAAAGGAAGATTGTGCTGGATTGTTTTTCAAAAATCAAATACGAACTGGAACGAGCCATTGATAAACACAGCAAAAGACTGATCGTAGCTAATATTGAATTGTTCATGGACTATTGTGTTCGTTTTTATGATCGTCAGTTTATTACCCGGGATAACGTACATAAAGGAATTCTGGAACGGTTTGAAACACTCTTAAACAATTACTACCATTCTGACCAGCCACAGACGATTGGTTTGCCTTCTGTTGCATACTGTGCCGGCGAACTGCATTTATCGCCGAGTTATTTTGGAGATCTGATAAAAAAAGAAACGGGCAGATCAGCACAGGAATACATTCAGTCGAAAGTGATCGAAATGGCGAAAGAAAAAATATTTGACAGGGACAAATCTGTCAATCAGATTGCCTATGAATTGGGATTTAAATACCCGCAGCATTTTACCCGGTTGTTCAAACAAAGGGTTGGGCATTCACCAAACGAATACAGGTCATTAAATTAAAGCGGCTTTTTCCCGGCCAAACAAAAAGTATCAACCTGTTTAAATCCGACGACTTCTACATTTTCACCGGCTTCTTCCGAATAAATACCGTTTTACAGAATTAAAAAACGCTCACGATATTCTTACCAACTGTTTTTCCAGTCTCCGTCTTCAAATGGGCATCTGCCATTTTTTCGAATGGAAAAACCTCTGATACATGCGATTTAATAATTCCTTTTGCCAGCAATTCGGCGATGGATTGCATATCGCTTCCGTTTGAGCTGACTAGCTGGTAATGTATTTCGACTCCTTTGTCACTTGCCTTTCCGATCATTTCTTCCGTTATCATGGGCAACAGGCTCAGAATAACTCCATTTTGTTTTACCGCCACCAATGACTTCGCTAAACTTTCTTTACTGAATGCATCGATTACAATATCGGCCGTACCAACCATCACGTCTTCAAAGTTCTCTTTATCATAGGCAATGTAGCGGTCGGCACCAAGACCCAGAACGAAGTCGCGGTTTTTTTCTGATGAAACGGCAACCACATAGGCGCCAAGGTATTTGGCGATTTGAACGGCATAATGTCCAACTCCACCAGATGCCGCCAGTATCAATATCTTTTGACCCGGTTTGACCCGAACATAATGCTTTAATAGTTGCCAGGCAGTAAGAGCGGCGAGCGTGGCAGCGGCAGCTTCTTCAAAACTGATATTGGAAGGTTTCAGTGCGAGATGATGGGCTGGTGCGGCCACAAATTCAGCATATCCTTTTCCGTGACCGAGAAAATTGACCATACCGAAAACCGCATCTCCCTTTTTAAATTGGGTGACCGTTTCCCCGACTTCACTGATAACGCCTGCGATGTCCCAGCCAAGAATTAGTGGCTTGTGATGTTCAAGGTAGCTGGCCATGGCAATACCACTACGGGTACGGGTGTCGACAGGATTGATACTGATGGCCCGAACTTTAACCAGCACCTCGTCTTTTAGAATCTCAGGAACAGGGATCTCTACTTCCTGAAGATTCTCTACGCCACCGAACTCCTTTACGATGATTGCTTTCATTGTAAGATGCATTTGAAATATACAGGGAAATGTTCCGGGGATGAATGTACGCGCCAGTGGGTAACCCAGGGTCGCCGAATCGATCAAACAGACATATGTTGCGACCAAAAAAAGATCGATATCAGAATATGGTAAAGGGCACCAGATTTTATTCAGACAAAGCAATGCCGCTTTTCAGTGCGGTTTCATATTTTTCTTTATCGAAACGGTATAAGAAAGGTGAGCGGTGTTGTCCTATTTTTCTTTTTTCGTCTGTTTTCACCAGGATGCCCATGGACATGAGTTTGGTGGGGAAGTTGCGCCGGTGTAATGGCCTGCCCAGAATGGTTTCGTACAGCGATTGTATTTCAGGCAGGGTAAAAAGTTCCGGCAGGAGATTATAACCGATGGGTTGGTGATAGAGTTGAAAACGCATGGTCTCCAGGGCTTTTTCCACCATTTCATTGTGATCGAACAGCAGCATGGGAAGACCGGTTACGCCATGCCAGGAAAATTCATCGTACATGATATCGGGCCGTATGACGGCTTTTGAAAATTCTATCAGTGCATAATAGCCGATGCCGATGGTGCGCTTTAGCAGCCAGTTGTCCTCCCCGAATTCTTTTATAAAATCCGGTTCAAAAATCTTGGATCGCCAGCCCAGTACCCGGTCCTCGTTATCGCCGAATGTATAGAATTGCTGCAGGAAGATATTTTTCAACGTCGTTCGTTCCTCCAGAATACGGGCCGCCGCGTGGCTCAGTGATTCTTCTTTTTTGATGAATCCCCCGGGCAAACCCCAGCCGTTCAGATCGACATATTTCGTCAGTAAAACCTTCAGTTCCCGGTCATGATAGCCAAAAATGACACAGTCGATCGACAATTGCGGCATAAAGGTCAGGTGCCCATTCCGGATAAAGTCATGATGTTTCTCGTTGATTTTCATCCATTTACTTATTGGCTAAAAAATAGGCAATAAAAGTTTTCGCTGTCTCCGGCATTACTTATACCTTCATTGCCTGAAAAAAAGGCAATACAAATCTAAATGATTCATTTTGAATGGCCATCTATTAATTATAATTAAATAATGCAAATGAAACCAATGCGCTTTCTTCCCGTTTTACTTTCTCTGACCCTGTTGATTTCCCTGTCTTCGCTGGCCCAAAATAACCTCCCGCAACTGGGGAAAAGCTCCGTGGCCGAGGTGTTAAAAGCCATGACCACGGAAGAGAAAGTAAAAATGCTCGTGGGTTTTGGATTTCATGTGCCCGGTTTACCGGCCAACTTTCTTCCACCGACAGATCCTGCCGATGATTCCGTAAAAGATAAAGTGCCCGGCACTTCGGGTCGTTTGCATGGCGTTGCGAGACTGGGTGTTCCGATACTTACGGTTGCCGATGGACCCGCCGGTGTTCATATCTGGAGTTTTGATGATGGTCCGGGACAAACTTATGCGACCGCGCTGCCGAATGCCACTTTACTGGCAGCTACCTGGGATGAAGCCCTGGTGACCCGAATGGGTGGCGCATTTGGAAACGAAGCCAAAGAATACGGAATTGATATCGTACTTGGGCCGGCCATGAACATTCAGCGTAATCCGCTGAACGGAAGAAATTTTGAATATTATTCAGAAGACCCTGTTCTGAGTGGAAATATTTCTGCTGCCATGGTAAAGGGTGTGCAGGATCAGGGCGTCGGCGTTTCGGTAAAACATTTTGTCGCCAACAACGCAGAAACAAATCGGAACAAATTAAATACCATCGTGAGCCTGCGTGCACTGCGTGAAATTTATTTGAGGGGATTTGAAATTACGGTAAAAAAATCCAATCCCTGGACGATCATGTCTTCTTATAATAAAGTGAACGGCGTATATACTTCACAAAGCAGGGATCTGCTCACTACCATATTGCGCAATGAATGGGGATTTAAAGGATTCGTGATGAGTGATTGGTTCGGGGGTGTCGATGCCGTGGCACAGGAGAACGCCGGTAATAATTTGCTGATGCCGGGAAGTTTTAACCAGATCAAATCGATCCTCAGCGCCGTTCAGCACGACAGTATCAGCGCGAAGCAGCTGGATGAAAATGTTACGCAGATACTCAATATTATTCTGTTGTCGCCCACCTTTAAAAACTTTCATTATACCAATCAGCCTGACCTGGCTGCGCACGCAGCCCTCTCCAGAACCGCAGCTGCGGATGGGATGGTGCTGTTGAAAAATGAAGACAATACGCTACCATTAAAAAACACCACCAGCATAGCGCTGTTTGGAAATTCTTCCTACGATATTATTGCCGGCGGCACGGGCAGTGGTGATGTACATAGAAAATATACCGTATCCCTGATTGATGGATTCGTCAATGCAGGTGTTCCAACAGAAACGCAACTGGCCAGTTCATACAAAACATATATTCAGACTGAAAAAGCAAAACAACCCAAACCTTCCATGATGACCATCATGAATCCGCCGCCACCGATCCAAGAGATGAATGTGTCGGACACTCTGTTTACGGCATCAGTACAGCATGCCGGCATCATTGTATTTTCTATTGGCCGCAATGCGGGTGAAGGGAAGGACCGCAACGTGGAAAATGATTTTAACTTAACCGATGCCGAAAAGAACGTCATTCAGAAACTCTCTTCGGCGGCGCATGCCCAACATAAGAAACTGGTGGTGGTGATCAATTCCGGAAGTGTGATTGAAACGGCCAGCTGGAGAGATTATGCAGATGCGATTCTCCTGGCATGGCAACCGGGTATGGAAGGTGGTAATGCGATGGCCGATGTGCTCACCGGAAAAGTAAATCCATCCGGCAAGCTCCCGGAAACTTTTCCGATGGCTTATGCGGATGTTCCTTCTGCAAAAAATTTCCCGGGCAAAGAAACCGGCGAACCTGACGCCAAAGGATCCATGATGGATTTTGCCAAGCCCGCAGTAGTTACCTATGAAGATGGTATCTATGTGGGATATCGTTATTATTCCACATTCAAAGTAAAACCTGCCTACGCATTTGGTTACGGGCTGAGTTATACAAAATTTGAATACAGTGATTTAAAACTAAGCAGTGAACATTTTCAAAATCAACTAACCGTAACCGTTAGAATCACCAACAAAGGAAAAACATCGGGTAAAGAAGTGGTTGAATTATATTTGACGGCACCGAAAGGAACACTGGATAAACCTTCTCTTGAATTAAAAGCTTTTGCTAAAACCGGCCTGCTTAGTCCGGGCGCTTCAGAAACGGTAACGCTCATCCTGAATACAAAGGACCTGGCTTCATTTGATACGAATCAGCTTTCCTGGATAGCCGCTGCCGGCAGTTATGAAATAAAAATGGGTGCGTCCAGTGAGGACATCAAATTATCAAAAAGCTTTAAACTCGACAAAGAACTGGTAGTAGAAAAAGTCAGCAATGCCCTGGCGCCGACGGTAACGATCAATGAGCTTAAATAAGCCGTCATTAGTTATTAATTATTAGTTATTAACTGTAAACGATTTAATACCATTATAAATAACTAATAACTAATAATTAATAACTATTCACGACTATTCCGTGCGCAGACTTTTAACAGGATTCATCAGTGCTGCTTTGAGTGCCTGATAGCTGACGGTGGCAAGCGTGATCGAGAGAATACCGGCACCGGCAGCAACGAAGATCCAGAGCGATAAGGAAGTGTGAAGCGTATAGTTCTGCAGCCACCTGCTCATGAAGAAATATGTGAGCGGCATGGAAACAAAACAGGAGAGCATCACCAGCTTCAGGAAATCGCCGGAAAGGAGCGCCCAGAGATTGACGACACGGGCACCAAGCACCTTTCGCACACCGATTTCTTTTGTGCGTTGTTCCGCCACAAAGGAAGCCAGACCGAAGAGGCCGAGACAGGAGATGAGAATCGCAAGACCGGCAAAGACACTAGCCAGATTGCCGATATGTGTTTCGGTGATAAATTTTCTTTCATAGTTTTCGTCGTTGAAATAGTATAAGAAGGGACTGGCCGGATTGAATTTTTTATAGACGGATTCTATCCTGGCAAGAGCAGTGCGGACGGGCGTGCCGGGTTTGATGCGAATGATTTGAACGTTATGGCCACCTTCACCCAGGAAGATGGCAGGTTGCACTTTGTCGTAGGGATTGTTAACGACCATGTTCTTTGTAACACCGATGATCGTAAAAGATTTGCCCCAGTGCTTTACTTTTTTGCCAATGGGATCTTTGAATCCAAGAATGCGGGCACCTTCTTCATTCACGATGGCGGAGCTGCTGTCGGTACCATAGGCGCGCGAGAAATCACGGCCCTGCAAAACCGTCCAGCCCACGGTGGGGCCGAAGTCGGCGCTCACCCATATATCGCGGAAACTAATATTTTTTTGTTCTTCCTGCATGCCCTCCCATACCAGCCAGTTGTTCTGACTGAATGAGGTCATGATCGTAGAGGAGGACGCCATATTCGCCACCACGCCGGTATTGAGCAGGGCCGAACGGAGGGCCTCGTAATGCCGGTCGAGAGAATCTGTATTGATGGGAACGTTGATGAGGCTGGCACGGTCATAACCAACGGGCCGGTCTTTGGCAAACCGGATCTGACGGAAGATAGTGATGGTGCCGATAATCAGAGCGAGTGAAATAGAGAACTGCGCAACGACGAGCACTTTGCGCGGAGTGCCTGCACCCCTGCCTGCTTTGAATGCACCTTTCAGCACTTTCACCGGACGGAAACCGGAGAGATAAAAAGCAGGATAGCTGCCGGCGAGTAGACCTGTGATAATCGTAAAAATCATTGAGACGGCCCAGAAGGATGGGCTGTTCCAGGGCATGGTCATCGGCTTGCCGGACAGGGAGCTGAACCAGGGAAGACTCAATGCGGCGAGCACGATGGCAAATACGAAAGCGAGCAATGCGACGAGGATCGATTCACCAAGGAATTGTCCGATGAGTTGTTCGCGGAGCGAGCCCAGGGTTTTTCGGATGCCTACTTCTCTTGCGCGTTGTTCGCTGCGGGCCGTGGACAGATTCATAAAGTTGATGCATGCGAGCAAAAGAACAAAGACGCCGATGATCCCGATGAGCCGGACAAAGCCGATACGGCCTTCATTGATGCCGCCGCTGTCCCAGTCGTAGTGCAGGTATAAATCTTCGAAAGGGAGCACGGTATAATTCTCAATACTGTGTTTAACGAATGGTGTGCAGATATCTTTTATCCGCGCCGTAGCCTGTCCGGCGGTTGTATTGCCGGCGAGGCGGGCGAATATGCGACAGCTGTGGTTCTCGAAATCGGTGTTGGTGGTGAGCCAATTCATCCATTGATGTGTAATCGGGATAAAGAAATCGACATCATGAAAGGAAGAAGACTCCGGCTGATCGGCATAAACGCCTCCCACGGTGAACGGCACTTTGTTGTTGTATTTAAAAATTTTACCGACTGCGTTCTCGCTGCCGAACAATGCGATGGCGGTGGACCGGGAGATCAGCGCCGTGGACGGATCACGCAGGGATTCTGCATTTCCGCTGAGGAAATGATAACCGAAGATGATGGGAAATGTATGTTCCGCCCAGGAGCCCTGGCGCGAAATACTTTTGTCGCCGTTGACAAGCAGGCCATCGCCGGGCCAGGTAAACATGGCTGTCTCCGTGAAGATATCGTTGTAACCTTTCTGCAGATAGGGCTTTAGAGCAGAGGAGACAGTAGTTCCCAGATATGTGATCGGTGAACCGGGGGCCGCACCATTGGGACGTTGGGCCTGCATGATCTCCACGATGCGGCCGTGATCCGGATACGATTTGTCGATGGAATATTCGCCGATGGTCCAGATACCGATCACGAGGGCGATGGCCATACCGGTGGCTAGCCCGAAGATATTGATAAACGAGTACCCGCGGTTCTTGCGGAGCTGACGAAGAGCGATGAGGAGATGGTTTTTAAACACGACCTTAACTTTAGTTGTTAGTTGTTAGTTGTTAATTGTTAGTTGTTAATTGTTGTCGCACGTGCGAGATTAATTGTAAACGATTTATTATCATTATAAACAACTTACAACTAACAACTAACAACTATTCCGCCCGCAGGCTCTTCACCGGATTTGCCATTGCCGATTTGATCGCCTGATAGCTTATCGTAAGCATTGCAATAAAAATAGAAATCACTGCTGCCAGCATAAATACCCACCACGAAACATCCACTTTATATGCAAAATCCTGGAGCCAGCTGTTCATCGAATACCATGCAACCGGCGATGCTATGATGAATGCAATCAACACCAGTTTGATGAAGTCAAAGGAGAACATGGAAACGATCCGGCTGACGGATGCTCCCAGCACTTTTCTTACACCAATTTCCTTCACGCGCTGTTCTGCAGAAAACATCGCAAGCCCTAATAACCCCAGACAGGAAATCAATATCGCCAGCGCTGCAAACAACACGGACAATCTGGAGATGGTGATTTCACTGGTATATAATTTTTGATATTCTTCATCCACAAACTGATAGGCGAATGCGTAATTCGGGTTGATCTCCTTATACAATTTGGAGAGGCTTGCTATGGCCTGTTTCGTTTCGCCCGGTTTTGTCCGGATCATCATCACGCCAAAATATTCGTACTCTTTTACATCGATGATCACAGGTTTTATTTTTTCACGTAACGACTGTGTGTGATAGTCTTTCAGTACGCCGATAATATGTCCTTTCTTATCCCAGGCAGATATGGATTTTCCAATCGGGTTTTTCATTCCCATTTCCTTTACGGCTTCTTCATTCACCATAAACGCATCTGTTGAATCGCCTGCGATTTCTCTGGAGAAGCCCCTTCCTTCTGCCACCTGCATGTTCATCAGTTTAAGGAAATCAAAACCAACAGATGCGGGTTTAAAACCTACATGATCATTTTGCTGTTTTCCCTGCCAGCTAATAGGTTCATCCACCACAAAGTTCATATCGTGCGGTGTTTCGGTGCTGCGGTCCACCAGGGCGATGCCGGGCATATTGGATGCTCTTTGTTTGAACAACATATAATTTTGCGGTGCAGACAGATTTCCTTCAATGCGGACATACACCAGGTTATCGCGGTCATAGCCCAAATGTGAATGTTGTATATAATTTATCTGCCGTGTAATGATAATCGTTGAAATGATGAGCACGATGGACAGGACAAACTGAAAAACAGTCAGGCCTTTTCGAAACCATACCGCTGTTTTGGTGAATTGCAAAGTGCCTTTCAAAACCCGTACCGGCTGGAGTGAAGAAAGGTATAAAGCCGGATAACTTCCCGCCACGATGCCTGTGATAAACGTGATCAGTAACAAGGATGTCCAAAATGAAATCTGAAAACCGGGAACGGCAATTTGTTTTCCTGTGAATGCGTTGAATGCAGGCAGCAGCAGATACATACAGGAAACTGAGATCCCCATCGCTAACACAGCAAATAACAGTGATTCACTGAAAAATTGTATGATCAAATACGTGCGTGTTGATCCGACTACTTTTCTCAGTCCCACTTCTTTTGCACGCTTCACGGATCTTGCGGTGGCGAGGTTCATGAAATTGATACAGGCGATCACCAATATGAAAACAGCAATCCAGCTGAATATATTGACGTATTCGATTCGTCCTGCTGTGGGTTTCCCGTTTACAAAAATGTTGTGGAGATACTGATCGCCCAATAGCTGAAGTCCCATGGTTGTTTTTGCGGTCCGTTCTTTAGCCAGTCGCGGTTGCAGGTATGTGTTGATTTTTGCTTCCACTAATTTGGGATCTGCATGATCAGCCAGTTCCATGTAGGCGAGCAGATTTGGACTTGCCATATCAAGCAGTCTTTTTTGTGCCTCCATATTCAGCAGGAAATCAAAATGCAAAGAACTTTCTTTTGGAAGGTTTTCAAAAACGGCTGTAACTATAAAATTCAGTTTATTTTCGAATCGCATGCTTTTACCCATCGCATTCTCCGGGGATCCAAAGAAAATAGCTGCCATCTTTCTTGAAATCGCAATCCCGTTCATATTGGCCAGTGCCGTTTCAGCATTACCCCGGATAATCGGATAGCTGAACATTTTAAAGAAATCTTTTCCGGCACGGGAACCTTCCATTTTAATGATCTTCTCTCCCACCTGAAAAGTTTCCGGATGCCCCCACGGGAGTTCATATCCGGTTATATAATAGGCAAAATGTTTTACTTCGGGAACCGCGTTGCCGATATCTTCCAGTAAAAAATCGACGGATACGCCGCCTGTCACGTTCCTCGCAATCGAGTAACTGCCATCTGTTTTCCCGTTTGCCGTGGAAGTCTGATAAACAGCGTATAGATTTTTCCGGTTCGCATGAAAATTGTCAACGCTTTTTTCATCCTTCACCCACAAATAAATAAATATGCAGCAGGTGAGGCCAAGTGCAAGCCCTGACACATTGATAAACGTATTCACTTTGTTACGGGAAACATTTCTCCACGCGATTTTTAAATAATTCTTGAACATTGTTTAGCGTTTGCGATTAAATTACTCTGAGCGAAGGCTGGTTACCGGGTTCGACGTCGCGGCTTTCATCGCCTGTATTACAATGGTAGCGATGGCGATCATCAGCGCAATGGCGCCGGCAATACCAAATACCCACCAGCCGATATGGATCCGGAAAGCATAATCTTCCAGCCACTGACTCATGAGGATCCAACCCACAGGGATTGCCAGAAAAAATGAAACCAGGATCAGCCGGAGAAAATCTTTGGATAATAAAACCAGGATGCTATTCACGGAGGCGCCCAGCACTTTACGGATGCCGATCTCCCGGGTGCGCTGCAAAACATTATATGCGGAAAGTCCGAGCAGACCGAAACAGGCGATTAAAATGGCGAGAAAAGAAAATATGCCAAAGACCTTCCCGAATAACATATCCGCCTTATACTGCTGACCAAATGATTCATCCAGGAAAAAATAATCAAAGGGATCCTTCGGAAAAAAACGGGCCCATATCTGTTTCAAAGTGGTGATGGATTGTGCTGCATTCGATCCGTTTATTTTCAGGGAATAAAATTCGGCGATTTCGGGCCGGGGCAAAATAATCATCGGGTCGATCATTTTTTGAAGTCCGAGCTGATGAAAGTTTGCCGTAACGCCAACAATGGTGAGCGTATCATGATTCCGTACGATTTTCTGATTGATCGCGTCTTCCGGGTTTTTAAATCCCAGCAGGGATGCGGCATTCTGATTCAGAATCACTGATTTTTTGACCATGCCGAAGCTTTCTGAAAAGTTCTTACCTGCTGCCATTTCAATTTTGTATGCCGGGATAAAATCAAAATCGACACCCAGGTTATAGAGCGTAACGGCTGACTGACCAGATCCCAGGCGGCGTGATCCGTTTGTCCAATAGATTTCATCTCCCGGCACCGAACTGGATGCTGCAATACTTTTTATAGATGGTTGTTTTAATACTTCGGTTTTAAAAGGCTGAAAGACCTGTTTGTACACTGAGTCCCCCAGGGTGTGCGGACCTTTTAAAATAATCGTCTGGCTGATATCGGCACCCAGACTCTGGTTACGCATATAGTTCACCTGCTGATACACCACAATGGTTCCGGCGATCAATACAACGGACGTAATAAATTGTACGACGATGAGGCTTTTCCGGAGAAACAATCCGCTGCCGGAATTTTTGAATGACCCTTTCAGCACGACACCCGGTTTAAATCCTGATAACACAAAAGCGGGATATACACCGCTGATTAAAGTGCCGATTGCAAACAATCCGAGAAAATAAATCCAGTAACGACTGTTCAGCGTCAAACCGGTATAATGATCCCTTCCGGTAAACAGATCAAAGGGATGCAGCAGGATATAAAAAACCGCCAGGGAAAGGATCAGGGAAATTCCATTAAGCAGAAAACTTTCCATCAGGAACTGACGGATCAATGTACCCCGCAGGGCGCCGAGCACTTTCCGCACCCCCACTTCTTTGGCTCTCTCCACCGATCTCGCTGTCGCGAGATTGATATAGTTGATCCAGGCGATACAAATAATAAATATGGCAATCAGAAAAAGAAAAGCCACTGCCCTTCCATTCCCATTCGCTTCCGCTTCCTGGTTGTAATTTGAATACAGATGGATATCGGAAAGCGGTATTAAATGCAATTCAGAGCGATGATTATTTTTCACTGCCCATTCCTGGGAATTCATGTATTTGTTGGCGAAAGCCGGAAGTTTTGATTCCAGCATCTTGTAATCCGCACCGGGTTTAAGTTGTATGTACACATAGAAATCATACCATCCCCAGGCCGTTTCGCTGGCATTGGAGCTATCTCCCGACAAAATCATTTCCTTTTGGAGTGTGCTGTAAGAAACCAGGTAATTTAAAATCAGGTGCGAATTCTCCGGAAAATCTTTATAAATGCCCGTGATCTGAAAAGGTTGTACATGATCCCCTGAACGGTTGATGAGCGTTTTTCCCAGCGCATCTTCATTACCAAAATATTTGTGCGCCATCGATTCGGACAGCACAATTTTATCCGGACCGGTCAATGCGGTCAGCTGGTTTCCTTTCAGGAATTGCAGATTAAACAGATCGATGGATGCCGGATCTGCATAATACCCTTTGTTTTCGGTGAACTTTATGTCTTTTGCTTCATTGGAAAGAAGCAGATTGTCATCGATCAGCCTGCAAAACTTTTCCACTTCGGGAAAATCCCTTTTCATTGTGGGTCCGATGGCCGGATAGGAAGTGGCTGATTTGTAGGCGAGCACGCCCTTCTGATAACTATCCAGACGGACCCGTACGATCTGACCGGCTTTGGGTTCAAAGCGGTCAAAACTTCTTTCGTAAGAAACATAATGGAAAATCAGAAGACAGCAGCTCATGCCGATCGTGAGTCCCGCAATGTTCAAAAATGAATACCCTTTTCTTTTGATGATGTTCCGAAAGGCGATCCGAAGGTGATTAAAAAACATGACGGATATTTTAATGAAACCTCTGTGAGACTGCCGGAAAAGTCTCAATGGTTATGCCAACCTCTAAACCCTTCACTGGCGGGCGTCCCGGCGATCAGGACCGGTTTCACTGTACGGAAATGAACAGTTTTTGTCCGCTTATATGGGAATGATGTCCCACCCCAACATCATACCTAGTATCATCCTGCATGATTCCATCAGTATACATTATAAATGCATAACTTTTATAAAAATTTACCAGTGACCCGGTTTTCAAATAAAATGGATCGAATCAAAACGCCCGGAATAATTGCTGCCATTCTTTCTATTATAATTCTATTCTGCAATTACAAAAGCGTTGCACAAACGCGCGTTTCAAATAGTGATGAGTCGAAGGTTCCCCCCTATATTTTGCCGGATCCTTTAAAAATGGCGGATGGTAAAGAAGTAAAGACAAAAGAAGAATGGGTTACTATTCAAAGACCCCGGATCTATCACCTGTATGAGGAAATTCAATTTGGCAGATTTCCTTTAAAACATCCGCCAATCAAATACCGGGTAATAGAAACAGCAGACAAAGCTTTACAGGGCAGGGCCACGCGCAGGCAGGTAAGAATTTATTTGCATCCGGCAGACACATCTGTGTACATCGACTTGTTGATCTACCTGCCGAATAAAATAAAAAAACCCGTCCCGGTTTTTATCGGATACAATTTTGGAGGTAACCAGATTATTCAATCTGATCCTGCGATACTGATTACAAAAAACTGGGTATTAACGGGTGAAAAGGGATCAGTCAACAATAAAGCAACAGATTCTTCCCGTGGCAGCAGTGCTTCTCAATGGCAGGTGGAAGAAATTCTCTCTCACGGATATGCATTGGCTACTGCCTATTACGGGGACCTGGAGCCCGATCATCCGGATGGGTGGAAAACAGGTATACGCTCTTCATTAAAAGATATACTGAACATACAGCCCGAAGAATGGAGTGCCATGGGTGCATGGGCTTACGGGTTAAGCAGAATGATGGATTACCTGCAACAGGATAAAGATGTCAATGCTGCTAAAGTGGCCCTGATGGGGCATTCAAGGTTAGGAAAAGCTGCGCTGTGGGCAGGTGCTTCAGATGCGCGTTTTGCTTTGATTATATCCAATGAATCCGGCGAGGGCGGGGCAGCCTTATCAAAAAGATGGTATGGTGAAACGGTAAAGATCATCACAGATGTATTTCCGCATTGGTTCGTTGCGGAATACAAAACCTATGGCGACAGTGTAGAAGCTTTACCCATCGATTCACACATGTTGTTATCATTAATAGCGCCGCGTCCCCTGTATGTGGCCAGTGCAGAAGGCGATCAGTGGTCCGATCCCAAAGGCGAATTTTTAAGTTCCAAAGAAGCAGGCCGTGTATATTCCCTGTTTGGTGAATGGGGTATTGATACGGATAATATGCCTCCCCTGAATCATCCTGTGGGTGATTATGTTCGTTATCATATCCGTGACGGAAAGCATGATGTTACTTTGTACGACTGGCAGCAATATATTCAGTTTGCCGATAGTAAATTGAAATAGAAGTAAAGTATCTGGGTTAGCTTTCAGCCTGATTTGTTTTACTTGTATTCTCATCTAAATTTTTTAATATAATTATTCTCTGAGATATCCTCTTTATTTCTTTTAATATGATTTTAGATTTTGACAGAATTTCATCGTCACTAATATATTCATCTAAGAGTTTTTCGAATTCTTTTAATTGAAGTTGTAAGGCAGCAATTTCTGACTTATGGTCCTGGGATATCATAACAATAAAATAAAATTCTCCCAATTGTTATTTAGTATAAAAAAGTCTGATTCGGCATCCCTTTCAGGTAAAGAAGTAATCAAAATTCTATTAATAATCACTCAAACTAATCAGTTAAACATTTTTTTAGTGACTATAAACGATTCCCGGTTATCAGGCAAACGACTGTATAACTTGTCCTGAATAACCGTTTTTAACAGCTTAACAAATATTCTGATATTATTTGTTTTCTGAATAAAGAGCGACGCGTTGAGCTCATAGATTTTTTGAATATCAGACATGGCATCGGATGTTGACAATACCACCACACGCAAACCATCTTCCAGAATTGGCTGCTGTAATGATTTCAAAACACCCAACCCGTCACATACGGGCATATTAAGATCAGTAAAAACCACGTCGCAGGCAAAATTAACCTTCTCCAATTCACCGAGGAGAGACAATCCGTTTTTAAAAAGCTTTAAAGTATACGGGATATGCGTATTATTCAGAGATTCTTTAAAAATGAAATGATCATCTTCGTCATCATCTGCATAAAAAATAATTAATGGTTCCATTTGAAATATCAACTTTAACTTCAAATCGATAACTATAAAATTAGATTGAATTGGTACGCGATGCGTTTGTTGAAAGTTCAATAAATCCCTGTGAAAGGTCAGTCTTCGCCAGGAAAATGGTCAGCATCAATATTGATATAGGTATATCTTTTTACCGGTCGCCTGAGGACAGGTCCAGTATGATGCCAAAAAGTCTCTCACATTTCCCGTTTTTGAAATCAGAGTAACCAATAACTCTGACCGGTTTTCGGTTTCCCTTTGCCGTTGTGATCACTGATTCAATATCAAAAGCCTCACCTTTCTCCAGTGCGTTTTTGAGCACTTTTTCTATTTGTTTTCTGCCCTCACCCGGTTCGTAAAAGTTTAATGAGGTAACCAGATCGGAAGAAAAATCGTACGGTACCTCCAGGATCTCCCGGGTTACCTTACTCCACAAACTTTTATTGGTATTAAAATTTCTTTTCCAGATTCCTATTCGGGCGATTTCACCGGCCTTCTCCAATATTTCAAATATTTTCCGGCTTTCAGTATCCTTCAGTTTTTGCAGTGTGATATTCTGTATAAACAGCAATACTCCGCTCACCCGGTTATGATTATACCACGGTCTGATATCCCATTGAAGCCACCTGATTTCTTTTTGCATATCCAGTAGTTCCTCTTCACCATGATATTCATGGCCCCGTAAACAGTTTTTATAAAGCTTTTCCCATTTACCCTTTTCTGAAAACAGGAAATTCCGGCAATATTCGCCCGTTTCTTTACCTTTTAATAATTTATACTCCGTTCTCCACGCTTCTGAAGCCGACACATATTTCATCTTCTCATTCACCAGGGCCATGGCAAACGGAGAACCTGCGATAAAAGAATGATAATGTTCTTCGTTTGACTGTTTCAATAATTCCAGCCGTTGATTAGTATTTTTTTGATTCAGGTAGTTATTATAGGACAATAAGAAATTATACGGGTTGGAAAACCCAAACATATTTGCAAGCTGTTTTTTATTGTATTGTTTTCCGGACAGGTATTCTTCCGCCAGACGCATTTGCTGATTTCTGAAATACTCCTGTAGATTTTGCCGGTATTTTTTCTTAAATACCCTTTTGATGGTCGATTCCGACAGATAGAATTTTTTCGCCAGATTGGCTATTCCTGGAAAGCCAGCCAGAATATTATCCCGCAAGTCTTTCTCTATTCTTTCCGCAATACCCATAGTATCTGCAGAAGTCAGATTTTGGTTTTTCGAAAATTTTGTTTCCAGGTCCGGAGACTTAACGATTGAAATGTCCGCCACATGAACATAAAAACCTTTCACCCGTCCATTCACTTTATCCGGGATATAGGTCGCAATCGTATTTTTCATTTCTCCTCCCGGCAAACCGATTATTCGTTCAAAAACCTGTTTTTCTCCCCGGAGGGCGGCATTGATATGAGGGAGATTGAGTTTATACAGAGGCCCCAGCAGCTCTGGCAGCGTGATTTTATTTATCATTTCCTTTTTCGTTTTACCAAACCATTCCACATAAGACAGGTTAGCAAAACGACAAATCAGATCCTTATCCCAGTATGCAAGCATGGCCTGCGTATGATCCACCACTGACTGGCCAAACTCAAGAATTTTCAGATCCTTTTTATGCGTCAAAGTAAAGTTTTATACGCTCATATATGTAAAGAATATTCCTTTTATTAAATGTAATTCCTGCCAGATGCGTTAAAAATAACTTTCATCTTATAGAAGTATATCTAAGATCATGCCTGAGGCTCAGGCATGACAGCCAGTTAGTCAGCCTTCAAAGCTTTCTTTCGCCCAAAAAAGATGTTCGAAGCTTTTCAGCATCTTGTAAATCTTTTTTGCATGTTTGGTGATTTCGTCTTCCATGGTTTCTGAATAGTCAATTAAAGTTATAGAAATTCCAGGCCTTATCATTATTGAACAAAAAAAGCCCGCCCAACGGGCAGGCTTTTCGTTTTACACACCTGTTCTATTGACAAACGCAACCCGGAACAGTGGGACAAACAGCTGTTTTGCTGCAGTCCTTTGTTTTTGGGCATCCCTTATCACATTTTGTAGTAGCAGGTTTTTTACTTTTTCCTCCATCGGCGAAAACAGCGGAGGAAGACAGCATGGCAATGGCCAGCATAGAAAAAATAATCTTATGCATAATATAAATATTAAGTTTTTAAGAAAGATTGAATCAATAAAAATCAGACGGAGTAAACCGATAACTGTTTTGGCGGATGCCAGCAGTCAGAAGATATAAAGTACAGGCGATGATCATTAACGGCAATATGCCTTTCCCGGTTTGCCGGTGGTATTGTCCAATGAATCCCGGCAGATGGCGCCATGAAATAACTGCAGAATGCGCAGGTTAACATATTGCATCCGGTATTACTGCAATCTTTCTTTTCAGGAGCTTTCGGGTGTTTTTCACAACCGGATTTTGCACAGCATTCCGTCTTATCCGCAACCGGCATCATACCCGTGTACGGCTTTAAAATAAAAGCAGCAAACGCAATGGCTAATATAGCGGAAAGGATCCTCACAATACAAATGTAGTCAGCAGGTTGATTATATCCTATGATTTATGTCATGTTTTATTTCGGAGCAGTTCGGATCCGGGTTAATTAAAATAATATCTGGCTCTCAGCCTAAGGATTCCCTCCTGCTCTTTGCCCAGTTCACCGTCTATTGTATTTTTCGAATATTGAAATGTGTAAATCAATTCAAAGCGCCAGCGAAATTCGGGGCTGTAGCCGATTCCCGCTCTCAAAAATGCCTGGTTTGAATACCTTTCCTGCAGTTCCTGGTCCAGCGTGTAGAAAATTTCAAAATCAGCCATCGCATACCACAAATGAGCATCGGCAAATGATTTTCCATTTATGAAATAAATTTCTTCGAGCCTGAACCGGGAACGCAGATCCTGACTTGATTCATGCGTTTCATAGGTATACTGATTTCTCCATTCAAATCTGGCCAGAATCCGGGTAAGTAACTTTGGAAACAGTTTAAAATGATACCGCATACCCAGCGATGGCCGAATTTCCCAGGTGTTATAATTTTCCTGTTGAAACGTATTGATATAACCCAGGTAAAACATGATATCTATATGCTTCGTTAATGATTTTTCCATTTTAGGAATGATATTTAAACTGTGCCATTTACTGCTGTTGCCAATATTTGTTCTGTAGCCGAATTCGGTATCAAAAGAATATCCCTTTGACAATCGCGTATTTAGTGAAAAATCAGTCCAAAGCTGGGTTGATGTATTCTGGGCTGCCAAAAAGGAAGGATATAACAGGATCACTTCTATTAATGTGTAACAATATTTAATCATTTGCAGTACTGGTTTCTGATCATCATTGCTTTCACCCTATTACTAACCGATGGTTATCGACACATATGATATCTTGAACTCTAATCTAATCAAATCCTTAAATTCTCAACGACAGTGTTCAAATATTTTTAAGATAAACATTTTTCGAAGACATGATTTTGTCATACTGTTCCCGGTGACCAGAATCATGGTTTGAACTGACCAGCCTCAACTATTTTGCAGCAACCCATCTTCATCTTTGACAGAGGAAATGAAACTGTTTTTAAAAAATCAGTTGTGAAAAACAAATAAAATAATAAAACTTTATGGAAAGGAACATGGGTAATTTCGACCGTATAATGAGAGGTTTGGTTGCTGTCCTTTTGATTGCCCTAAATGCGAAAGGAATCATTTACGGTGGTACTGCGGTCGCCGGTGTAATTGTTGCCATTATTTTTATCCTGACCAGTATCGTGGGTTTCTGTCCATTCTATGAACTGCTTGGATTCAGCAGCCGAAAAATGAGTTAGATGATTTTTCATTTAGAAGTCCATTTAACTATCTAACCCAGCATTCCTCGTTTTATCGTCTTGATTCTTTTCAGGTAAATAACCCGGGCTGTATCATAGATGAGTGCAATCACCAGCACTACAGAAGCAATCAACAAAGTTTTGAATGCAAACAAGGAATACAGATATCCTCCGGCAATGCAGCCGAGAAAAAAGAAAAGGATGATGCCCGAACGAAGGCCGATACTTTTCTTTAACTGAATCATCTGTCTTTTCTCTTTGTAAAATATCAGCTGTGAGAGTTCGATGCCCAGATCGGTGAACAAGCCCGTCAGATGCGTGGTACGCACCGTGGCGCGGGAAATTTTTGTTACCAGTGCATTCTGGGAACCCATTGAAAATAAACGCAGACAGGCCAGTAGTTCTTTGTGAAGTCCCGTGGAGATCACACGTTCACCCCATATACCGATCGACAGGAGAATACCCAGTTCAAGGAAAACGGCTGCATGATGGGCATTGCGGCTTTCTTTTAAAATAAAATACTCCGACAGACAACTGGAAATAAACGCACCCAGCAGAAAAGAGATAATGAAAAACAAAAGATTGATAGCATAGGAAAGATCATGCTTCTGCACGGCTTCCGAAAAATAGGCAAAATGCCCGGTTACGTTCGTTGTTAAAACCCCCAACCCCAGCACACCCACAATATTTACCATACCCGCAGTAAAAGAGAGAAAGGCGGCTAACCGGAAATTATGTTTAAAGGTTCTGGCCCGGTCCCTGTGTCTGAACATGATGTTGGGTCCTTTTACTGCTTACCGGTTTCTTTTCTTTCAATTTCCTTTACCCTGACCAGGAGAATCATTGCAGAGGCAAGCAGTAATACCAGCACCATGTATCCTGTAAAGAATTCCCAGTTTGTGCTAAGAACCGGCGTATAGGGAGTGCGCAGCTGATTGGGACGGAAACCAACGGCTTCTGTTGATGTTTTAGTTTCCGCTTTTATATAGGCCAATATACTTTTGATACTGGTGGCACTTAAGTCTGTATGATCCGGCATAGGCACTTTATTAAACTTCTCATAGAGATCGGTGGCTGTTTTGTCGCCTCCTTTGATAACGGTCTGGGAAGAGTGCACAAATTTTATGATCCAGTCTTCCGTGTGTCTGTCGCTCACACCCGCGAGGGCCGGACCGACCACCACTTTATTTACATTATGACAACTGGCGCAACGACTCGTAAAGATCATCTTCCCTTCGTCCACGGGCGGAATGGAAAAAACACAGGTTATGATAAACAGTGTAAGGATCGAGATAACTATTTTCTTTTTCATCAGCATTTGCAGATTTATAATTTAAATTCTGTTTTTAACTTGTCGATATCGTGGATCAGTCCGTTCACTTCCCCTTCAACCGTTCCCTTGTAATATCCCCTGATCCTTCCCAGCGGATCGATCAGTACCAGGTTTTCGCTATGAATAAAATCAGCGGGACCACCGTCCCCGTCTGTCGCCACGATCATCAGATCCTTTCTCGCAAACCGGTACAGACTGATCTTTTCACCAGTCAGCAAATGCCAGTTCGCACCGATGCCCATACGACCCGCATACGCTTTTAATTTCGCCACATCATCTCTTTCCGGATCCACCGTAAAAGAACTGATCAGAATATTTTTATCCGCATAGGCCTGGACCCTTTTTAACTGGTAAGCCACTTTCGGACATATTGCGGGACAGCTGGTAAAGAAAAAATCAGCCACCACAATTTTGCCCTTCCACATTTGATTATCTATAAATTGTCCCGTCTGATCTGTAAAACGAAATGAACTGATCACATGATTTTCCGGACCCAACACCGGCAGCCGCTGAATGTGTTTCTCATACCATTGAGTGATTCCAAACACACTGATGGGAAGTACGACGACCGCAATCACAAAAAGATATATCGTTGTCCGGGGTTTCATGTATGATCCATCACTGATTATATATATTGGATTGTGAAGCCGGCTGAACGGGCACCGGATTATCCGGTGTGAAGGCGGGCGCGCCCGGTCCGGGATTATTACTCGCGCTGTAAAAGGCGGGCACATATGCCAGCAGGATCAAAATACCCATGATTACCAGCCATGGTTTGAATCGGTCGAATAAAAGAATTTGCCGTTCATCATGCAATGCTTCAGACACAGGAAGGTCAAGTGATCCGGTCTGCATTTTTTTGCTGAACATGGTTCCGAAAAACACGATAAAGAAAAGCAGTGCGGCGAAAGTCATGATGATGCCACCACACAATGCCAGCATGGTGGTTGGCACCCATTCCGGAGTAAACAATTCATTTTTGGGATTGAGATAAGACATACCGAGATTCGTTCTTCTGGGTTCTCCCATCAATCCACCCCAGGAAAGACCGGCAGAAAATATCAGGATACCGATCACCCAGAGATAAGGTATGATCACATTTACCCTCGGCAGAAATATTTTTTTACCGGCGATGCCACTATACAGATATAAACTCATGCCGATGATACTCAGGAAAACCGGACCCGCTACCGTCATATGAAAATGACCGGGCAACCAGGCCGTGTTGTGCACGACGGCATTGAGCTGACCCGATGCATTTACAATGCCGGTGAGTCCACCGAAAATAAAAAGGATCAGCCCGCAGATCAGATAAGCAAACAGGTATTTATTGGGATCCAGGTAGGGCAGTTTGCCAAAGAAACCCAGCAATCCTTTTGATCCGCGTTTTTTTCCTGCGTATTCCAAAGAGGCGGCGAGTGTAAAAGCGGTTATAAAACTGGGGATGGCCACTCCGAAGGTGAGCAGGCCCTGAAACATTTTAATTCCTCTTGGGATGGACGGATCGCTAAACTGATGATGCACACCTACAGGCACTGAAAAAAGCAGGAACAGAAAAAGGGATATTCTTCCTGCCAGATCCGAAAATAATTTCCCGCCTGCCAGTTTCGGCAGCATTGTATAATACATCGTGTAGGCCGGCAGGAGCCAGAAATAGACCAGTGCATGACCAAAAAACCAGAACAGGGTTCGGGCCAGCGTAACATTTACTGTTGCTTTCCATCCCATGGCCCAGGGCAGTAGCAGCACGAGCACCTCATAAGCTACTGCGAGCGTGCACACAAACCAGATGGTAAAATTTACCAATGTACCGATCACGGCCAGTGGTGTTTTTACCAGCGGATTTTCTTTTTTCCATTTTACGTAGATATTGGCCCAGCTGAACAGAGGTATCCATGAACCAACAATCAGCAACGCTGCGCCCAGATAAAACAAAGGATGTGCTTTCAGAGGCGGATAAAAAGTGTAAAGTACAGATGCTTTTCCGGCGAGCATCGCCCAGGCAGCCATCAGGGTTCCGACCGTCATCAGCCAGAAGCTGAGCCATGCTACCCATTTGTGCGGTTCTCTTTTAAAATAGAAAGCAATCGTTGCATGGCCAAAGGCCACGGCAAAAAAAGAAGTCAGCACTACCGCGTTGATCACGCCATGCAGGGTAAGTCCCTGGTAGTAATCCAGGTGCGCAAAGGATGACTGGTGAATGACCCCTGCCCTGTATATTGTTTGCATGAGACCGTGATAAATACCGATGGTCAGTAAGGTGAGCGGAATACCAAGTTCCCAGTAAATCAGTCGTTTCAGGGATTTTGAAATCTGCATGGTTTTATATTTCGAAAGGTTAGTATTTGGAAGATTCATTTACAATCACTTCAGCCTGCATGGACTGATGGCCGATGCCACAGTATTCATGACAGGTGATTTTATATATGCCGGCTTTTTCAAACTTCACCGTCGTCTTGTTGATATTACCATAGATGGCCATCATATTTACGTCCTTATCGTTGATATGTAATCCGTGCACGACGTCTTTGGACGTAACAAAAAAATCCACTTCGCTGCCGACAGGCACTTCGATCTGTGCGGGCTGAAACTGCCACATCTGGGCAACCATATACACCTGATAGGTTTTTTCATCCAGCCGGGTGATTTTGGGTTCCAGGTAAGCTTTGTTGTAAGGCAGGCATTCGGGAAGATCGTTGTTCCTGTTTCTGGCATATAAGATCGAAAAAATAAACAGGGACAGAACGGCTCCTGTAATCAGGATAATCTTTCTCTCGTACGGGTCCATGGACATAGAAATGGTTTTATACTCTGGAGAGCATTAAGAAATAAATTCCGAACCAGATGATCATACCGAGCACAATCAGCAGCGCAAAAAAAGCGACGGCCCCTTTCGGTTTAAATGTGCGGTCGAAATCCTGATCCTTTTGGGAAGCTGTTTCGCTGGCTGATACTATCATAGAAAGTATTTATGGCTCAAAAGTATTCTGAGACCCTTATTTGTAATATGACAATCGAAAGGTGAACACATGATTAAAGTCATGTCAAAGAAGATGTTCCGAATTTATATTTGCCGCCGACAGAAGTGACATTTTCAAACAATCATCCATTTCCTGAAAAACGAAAGGCACAATAACAAATCTGATTTAGTCCGGGATATCATTATTGGAATGTCCGACGGCCTCACGGTACCCTTTGCACTCACAGCGGGCCTCAGTGGAGTGCTGAGCACAACCCATCTTATCATCGTATCCGGGATATCTGAAATTGCTGCGGGATGCATTTCGATGGGGTTAGGCGGTTATCTGGCGGGAGAGTCGGAAGTGGAACACTATGATGCAGAATTAAAAAGAGAATTCCACGAAATAGAAACCATTCCCGAAACCGAGTTAAAAGAAGTAGAGGACATCCTGATGGATCTGGGAGTGGATAAAAATCTGAGCAGCCAGGTAGCATTACAAATAAGCAAAGACAAAAATCTGTGGGCCGATTTTATGATGAAGCTTGAACTGAAAATGGAAAGGCCGGCAAAAAACCGTGCGGCGCAAAGTGCCGGCACCATTGCGCTATCTTATCTGGTAGGCGGGTTTATTCCTTTATGTCCATATATTTTTATCAGTAACCCAAAAACAGCCTTTTATGTGTCCTGCCTGGTTACGATCATAGCTTTGATCATATTTGGTTATTTAAAAAGTAAGGTGACCGGTCAGCCGGTGATCAGGGGAACTTTTAAAGTTGCTATAACAGGTATCGTCGCAGCTGCGGCCGCGTATGCCCTGGCCAAGGCGGTTAGCTGATATTTAATTCTCACGAAGCGGTCAGGATTCTGATTTTACGACGTATATCAGTTATCCATATGATAAAACTCATTCTTCAGAATGACGGATTATTACTTTTATGACAAAACATAAATAAGAACAGATGGCCCATGATTTTAGTGGTTCGATTGCTGATATAGTGGACAGGGATTATCGTACAGCGGAGGTTTTCAAAAAGCACCATATCAATTTTTGCTGTGGCGGACAACTTTCATTAAAGGACAGCTGCCTGCAGAGAGATATAGAATATGAGGAGCTGGTTGATGAACTTGTATTGGCTACCCGGACGATTGTCGTTCCGGGTAATCTTCCTTTGGAAGACTGGGACCTGAATTTTCTTATTGATTTCGTTGTTCACATACATCACGCGTATATCTTTCAAACGATACCAGTTCTCAGCCAGGAAATCGAAAGCTTTGCTGCCGGTCATGAACGGAAATTTCCCGGAATTAACAAATTGCCTGAAGCCTTTCGCAGATTATCGTCCTTATTACTTATCCATAACAAACACGAAGACGAAATTATTTTCCCCTATATCAGGCAGATAACGGATGCCTACCGGCGAAAAGAAGTCTACGGTAACCTGTTTGTGCGGACGCTTCGAAAACCGCTGAATAATATTCAGTCGGAACATAATGAAATTAAAAAACTGGCCAATGAGCTGAAGGAACTCACCAACGAATTTAATTTTCCCGAAAAAACCTGCACGACCTATACTTTGTTATACCGGAAATTAAGTGCGTTCTACGACAACCTGATGCAGCACAGCTATCTTGAAACAAAAATATTATTTCCAAAAGCCATTGCCATTGAAAACCGGCTGCTTCAAACATAAACATCCGTACATTCGGCTAAAATATTATTTCCGGAATGGAGTTTGAAATCGTGCATATCAGGTCACTGTTTGAAAATGCTACCGAGGGAATGATCGTCACCGACAGTAAAGGAAATATTATTCTGGTTAATCCTTCCGCCAGCCGCATGTTCGGTTATGAATCCAGCGAGCTAAAGGGTCAGAAAATTGAGATTCTGGTACCCGCAAAATACGCCAAATCCCATGTTACACTCAGGGATGGATTTTACCATGATCCAAAAAACAGGGTAATGGGTCATAACCGTGACCTGCACGGGCAGAAAAAAGATGGCCATAATTTCCCGGTGGAGGTGAGCCTGAGCACCTATATACAAAATAACGAGCGGTATGTGATTGCATTTATCATTGATATTACACATCGAAAAGAAATCGAAAAAAACATGCTCGCCCAGCAATACGAATTGGAAAAACTGACAGACGATATGAGAAAACTTAATATCGATCTGGAGGCCAAAGTCGAGCAAAGAACCACCATTCTGAGAGAAGCACTGCAAAAACTGGAGAAATCACAAATAGAACTAAATGAGGCGCTCGACAAAGAAAAGGAACTCAATGAAATCAAGAGCCGGTTCGTATCGATGGCCTCGCATGAATTCAGAACTCCTCTGAGTACGGTTCTGTCATCCGCCGCGCTGGTTGACAAATATACCACCACAGAAGACCAGGAAAAAAGATCCAGGCATATAGAAAAAATAAAGAATTCTGTAAAACACCTGAATACTTTGCTGGAAGATTTTCTTTCCGTGGGGAAACTGGAAGAAGGTAAAATAGGCGCCCATTTTCATGAATTCAACTTGGGGGAATTGATTGAAAATACAATTGAAGAAATGAAAGGACTGCTAAAAAAAGGGCAGCTGATATCCTATCAGGGATCGGACTTGTCTTTGATTATGAGTGACAAAAACCTGATGAGGAATATTCTTTTTAACCTGCTCTCCAATGCTATCAAGTTTTCCGATGAGTTTAAAACCATCCTTGTGGCCGCCGGTACAGATGATTCTCGTATCCGCATTTCAATAACTGATGAAGGGATCGGGATTTCAGAGGAGGACCAGGAGCATTTGTTTTCTTCTTTTTTTCGCGGTAAAAATGTGGTTAATATTCAGGGAACCGGCCTGGGTTTACACATCGTAAAAAGGTATGTTCAAATGCTGGAGGGTGATATTGAGTTGGAAAGTACATTGGGAAAGGGCACCCGCGTAACCGTTTCAATTCCTATAAAATAAATGATATGGCAAATTCCATTCTGGTTATTGATGACAACAAAGATATTCGGGAGAATACCGCCGAAATTCTTGATCTGGCCGGTTACAAAACGTTTATGGCCGAGAATGGAAAATCAGGCGTGGAGATTGCACTCAAAGAGAAACCTTCCATCATCATATGTGACATTATGATGCCTGAGCTGGATGGCTATGGTGTGCTTCATCTGTTGAGGAAGAATGTGGAAACACAACATATCCCTCTCATCTTTCTGACTGCAAAAACAGAAAGAAGTGATTTTCGTAAGGGCATGGAAATGGGAGCGGATGATTACATCACAAAACCTTTTGAAGATATTGAGTTACTAAATGCAGTGGAAACACGGCTCAAAAAAGCGGCCATATCCACTAACATATATGATGCGTCTTCTGCCGGTTTTACCCGGTTTCTGAAAGATGTGAAAAATGCAGGGCTCATTCAGGAAATGTCTGAACGATATGATACAGAACATTACGAGCGAAAACAAAGCCTTTACCAGGAAGGTAAAAAACCCCGTTTCCTTTTTTTCCTGGTGAAGGGTAAGGTAAAATGTTATAAAACAAATGAAGACGGGAAAGAATATATTATGAGCCTGCACAGTGCAGGGGATTTTATCGGATACACGGCCTTACTGGAGGACAGTTATTACCAGGACTCTGCTGTTATACTGGAGGATGCGGAAATTATGCCCATCCCCAAGGATGATTTTTTGCAAATGATATACAGCGATATCAATATTGCCACCCAGTTTATTCATATTATCACCCATAACATTAAAGAGAAAGAAGACCGGCTCCTGAATATCGCTTACAGTTCTCTTCGTAAGCGTGTGGCTACCGCGTTGGTGGAAATAGTTACCAAATTTAATCTGAAGGAACAACTCATGCCCGTTGAAATTTCCCGCGAGGAAATCGCCCAGTATGTGGGTACAGCTACCGAATCGCTTATCCGGACGCTCAGTGATTTTAAAGCGGAAAAACTCATTGAAATAAAAAGTGGGCGCATTTCGGTCAATAATATAGAAAAACTTAGGAACCTGGCATATTGATATTCCGGCGAACTGATTTTACATTCCCTTGTTGGCTAATCGCCGGTAAAACCATTGTTTCAGTAATTCCGCAGAACCTAGATAGGCGGCCACAATCAAAAGCATCCAGCAGTAATAAGAAAACGGCAGTTTCCCGAATCCGAATATGCCGGCGACCGGTGTCAACGGCAAAAACGCAACAGTCAGCAATACCAACATGGTTGCCATGGATAAATATTTGCCAGGCAGACTTTTTACAAAGGGAAGACGTGTGCGCACGACCAGCACGATTAGTGTAGCCGATATCACCGATTCAACAAACCACCCGGTTTGGAATGTTCTTTCATCGGATTTCATCACAACCAGTAAAACGGCGAATGTCAGGTAGTCAAACACCGAACTGAGTAATCCGAATGCCAGCATAAATCTTTGTATAAACCGGATGTCCCAGCGCTGGGGTTTATCGATGGAAACCGAATCGACACGATCGGTAGAGATGGTCATTTCGGGAAAATCAGTCAGCAGATTGGTCAGCAATACCTGTTTCGGAAGAAGCGGCAGAAAGGGAAGGAATAAAGAGGCGCCGGCCATGCTGAACATATTGCCGAAGTTGGCGCTCGTGGCCATAAAAATATATTTCATCGTATTCGTAAATGTTTTACGACCGATGATAATGCCTTCACTCAATACGTCCAGATCCTGATCCAGCAACACGATATCTGCTGCTTCTTTGGCAACATCCACTGCCGAATCAACCGAGATGCCTACGTCTGCCGCATGCAGGGCGGGTGCATCATTGATCCCGTCTCCCATGAAACCAACTACCTGTCCGGCTTTTTTAAGACAGAGTATAATCCTTTCTTTCTGGTTCGGTTCCACTTCGGCAAAAATATCCGTCACGATGGCTTTTTGCATGATCGCACCATCGGACATATCGCGCAGCATAGCGCCGGTCAAAATAACGGGCTCGGGAAAACCGATCTGTTTTGCGAGACTGGCCGCTACCAGGGCATTGTCGCCAGTGATCAGTTTTAATTGTACGCCCAGCTTTTCCAGTTTGCCGATGGTATCCCTCACATTTTTTTTGGGCGGATCAAACAGCGTAACGAATCCTGAAAATATCATCCCGTTTTCTTCTCCGATCGTTATATCCCTGCTGCTGTCGGTTATCTTATAGGCGACACCCAGCACGCGATATCCCCCGGCGCTTAAACTTCCGAACTGTTTTAAAATTGAATCCCGCCGGGCATCGATGGGAATCAGTTCTCCCTGTTTTGTCTCCACCCGGTCGCATATATCGAGAATGGATTGTAAAGCTCCTTTTGTAATCGCGTAGTGTTCATCACCATGATTCACTTGTACAGTGAGTCGCTTGCGTTTGAAATCATAAGGGATCTCACATTGAACCGTAAAAGGATCTGAAACTTTATACACACCGCAAATGGCTTCATCAATCGGATTCCGGAATCCCTGCTGGAGTGATGCATTCAGTCCTGCAAACCGGAGGGTTTTTTCAGACACATTTCCTTCTGCGTCGAGTGCAGACTGAATCGTGACCTTTCCTTCTGTAATCGTTCCTGTTTTATCGGAACAGAGAATATTCATACTGCCGAAATTCTCGATGGCCGACAATCTTTTTACGATCACTTTCTTTTTCGCCATCAGGCGGGCGCCGGTGGCGAGGTTCACGGTGATGATCGCAGGAAGCAACTGGGGCGTGAGTCCGACAGCCAGTGCGAGAGAAAATAAAAATGAATCCAGTGCGGGCTTATGCAAAATCACATTGATGGCAAAAATGAGAATCACGAGCACGAGTGTGATTTCCATCAGCATATATCCAAACCGGCGCACGCCTTTTTCAAAATCTGTTTCAGGCGGACGAATGCGCAGTCTGTCGGATATTTTTCCAAACTCGGTGGACAGGCCGGTCCGGACGATCAGTGCCTTTGCTTTACCGCTGATAATATGCGAGCCCATGAATAAAGTGTTGCTCCTTTTCGCCAGCGGTGTATCTGCCGGGAGCACACCCGTGAATTTTTCAACCGGAAAAGTTTCTCCGGTGAATGCGGCTTCATCCACAAATACTTCCTGTGATTCCATTAACAGGCAATCGCCGGGAACAATATCGCCGGCAGACAATATCGTGATATCGCCGGCCACCAGTTTATCGATCGGCAGGTCCTGCGAAACACCATCCCGGAGTACGCGGCACCGGATCTGAACCATCTTTAGCAATTCACCGATGGCCCGGGCGGCGCCTTTCTCCTGCCAGAATCCCAGAAAACTGCTGATGATCACGATGATCAGGATGATGATCGCGTCGGTATATTCTCCCAGCGCCATGGATAAGAAAACAGCTGCGATAAGCAGAATGGTAATCGGGCTTTTGAACTGGGACAGAAATAAAACCAGCGTCGAAGAATTTTTGTTTGTCTTCAGTGTGTTCGGGCCATTTCTTTTCAGGCGATCGGCCGGCTCTGTACCGGATAACCCGACGGCAGAGGACGAAAGAATTTTACAGGCATCCGCAGATGAAAGGCTCCAAAAATGATCCAGTTGTTTTTCCAAATAAAAAGTATTTCAAACGGGTGCCGTAAAACGCGTTCTCTTATTTATTGAATCAGGCCTGTCCCCATTTCCAGTTTCTGATTTCCGGCATGTCCTGGCCGTGCTCTGTAATATAACACTTGTGTTCGATCAGTTTATCCTGCATTTCCTGTTTCAGCCAGGCGCAGCTGTTTTTTAATTGCGGCAGCCGTTCGATTACATCCTGCACCAGGTGAAAGCGATCCATATCATTGAGCACGGCCATGTCAAAGGGCGTGGTAATGGTTCCTTCTTCCTTATAACCCCGCACATGGATATTACTGTGATTGGTGCGCTTATAGGTTAAGCGGTGTATGAGCCAGGGATAACCATGGAAAGCAAAAATCACCGGTTTGTCTTTGGTAAACAGGAAATCAAAATCCATATCACTGAGTCCGTGCGGATGTTCGGTATGCATCTGGATCTTCATCAGGTCCACCACGTTTACCACCCTTATTTTCAGATCCGGAACATGTTTGCGCAATATGGACACAGCGGCCAGTGTTTCGAGTGTCGGCACATCGCCTGCACATGCCATCACCACGTCGGGTTCGATATTTTCATCGTTGCTTGCCCAGGTCCAAATGCCAATTCCCTTGGTGCAGTGAATCACGGCTTCTTCCATTTTCAGCCATTGCGGTGCGGGATGTTTTCCGGCTACCACTACATTCACATAGTGACGGCTACGCAGACAATGATCCATCACGGATAATAAACAATTTGCATCCGGCGGCAGATACACACGAACCACTTCCGCTTTTTTATTAACCACATGATCGATGAATCCGGGATCCTGGTGTGTAAATCCGTTGTGATCCTGCCTCCATACATGTGATGACAACAGATAATTCAGCGAGGCAATTTTTCTTCTCCAGGGAATACCCGCGGTGATCTTCAGCCATTTCGCATGCTGGTTAAACATGGAATCCACGATATGAATGAAGGCTTCATAACTGTTGAAGACGCCGTGCCTGCCGGTGAGCAGGTATCCCTCCAGCCATCCCTCACCAGGTGCCCATCACCGATCCCGCTACGAATCCGGAACATTTAAAACAACTGGAGGACTGGCTGACAAGTTATAAACCACACGAACTCTTTGATGAAAACGGAACCCTGATCAATGAATTAAAGGAGCTGGCACCCCTTGCTGAAAGAAGAATGGGCTCCAATCCAAATGCCAATGGAGGTATGCTGTTGCATGATCTGAAGATGCCTGATTTCCGGGAATACGCAGTGAAGATCGACCAGCCGGGAGGAACACAGGCTTCCGACATGCTCGTGGTCGGTGAATTTTTGCGGGATGTTATAAAATATAATGATCAGCAAAAGAACTTCC
>Ga0206851_1052_pt1 | contig 37187 bp, 38 predicted proteins | sample Alteio_BWOrgCont_13_FD_152904 | JGI IMG/M metagenome (GOLD analysis project Ga0206851, IMG submission 152904) | Enriched cells from forest soil in Barre Woods Harvard Forest LTER site, Petersham, Massachusetts, United States -... | ecosystem: Environmental > Terrestrial > Soil > Temperate forest >... | reverse complement strand
CGATATTAAATTCATCATGTTCAGAAGGTTCACGAACATCCACCAGATTCAGTTTTTCTCCTTTTGAAATGCGCTCCTGTAATTCGGTAACGGTAATCAATTGCATGATTCAGATTTGAACTTTCATTATGGTTTCAATATGTGAGTGCTATCATTGATAATACGCTCTTTTTTCAACGCGCTCAGCCAGATATCTATAATTTGACCCTGGCGGATATGGTTCACCTGGTTATTATAATCAAAACGATCGGGATTCTGACGGTAAACAAACGCTCCCATGGTATCTTTTACATCGGCATCCGGCACAACAGAACCAACTTGTAATCCGGCCTGGCTCAAAGAGGCGCGGGCGTCACGATACGAAAGACCGAAAAGGTCCGGAACCACGAATTCTGTTCCCACACCATTTCCCAGTACCAGCGTAATCAGCGATCCCTGCTGGATTTTCGTGCCCGGTTTGATACTTTCTCCTTTATATTCCTGATCTAATACAGAATTACGGGCGAAATCGGGACGGAACACCGTATCTCCCAATTTCAGGCCATAACGGCGGAGTACCATTTCTGCATTCCGGAAAGTCATACTGAGCAGGTTCGGCATATCGATTTCCGGGGCTACCGCACGGTTAATGGTCAGATAGACGGTACGGTTGACTTTGACAAGGTTATCCGCTTCCGGAAATTGTTTCATTACCTGAAGAGGGGGTACTGTATCGTTGTAAATGGAGTCCTGGATCTGGATTTCAAAGCCCTGTGACTCAAGCGTTTTCCGTGCCTGGCTGATGGATTGACCCACAACAGCCGGAATCTTCATGGTCTTTCCGTGATGGGTTATTATATCCAGCGAGCCCAGAAAGAGTAGAAGAAGAACGATCAGAAGCACAAAACCGGCCAGGATATTAACCCATAACGGCTTGCTGGTCAGAAATCGGAACACAGATGTGGATTTAGATGGAAAGATAGTTAATAGCGTCAGGATTTTTTGGACCTGGATAAAGCGTCTTCAATCAACGCTGAATAGAATTGTTTTAGTGTCCATCCCATCGCCCTTACCTGTTGCGGAACAACCGACGCGGCTGTTTGTCCGGGTACCGTGTTGATTTCGAGCATAAAAGGCTCGCCTTTAGCCTCATTATATATCATGTCGATACGCACTACGCCATTACAGTTAAAGACCTGGTAAATTTTCCTGGCTGTATCCCGGATTTTCAATGCCATTGGCTCATCCAGTACGGCGGGTGTGGTTTCTTCGGTGAATCCCGGTGAATATTTGGCTTCAAAATCAAAAAATTCTTTGGTCGTCTTCACTTCCGTGATCGGTAGTATGATGATTTCCCTGCCGGTCCGGAACACACCCACTGTAAACTCCCTTCCCGAAATAAACTCTTCCACCAGCACCTGGTCGTCCTCCTTAAATGCCTTTTGCAGGGCCGGTGCGAGGTCCTCCTTCCGGCTTACTTTGGACATACCGATACTGGATCCACCGTTATTTGGTTTTACAAACACCGGCATGGATACACGTTCGGCCACTTCATTAGCTTCGGGATGATCCTGCTTGAATAAATGAACTGAACGGGAAACCTGGATACCCGCAAATGCGGCGACTGCCACCGTATATCGCTTGTTAAATGTCAAAGCAGAAGTAGCTGCATCGCAGGAAGTATAAGGAAGATTCATCAGATCAAAATACCCCTGCAATTTTCCATCTTCTCCCGGTGTACCATGAATGCCGATCAGCACGGCTTCAAATTTTATCTTTTTACCATCGATCTCGAGTGAGAAATCATTTTTATCAACCGGAATTTTGATCCCTCCCCGGGTTAGATGAAACCACGAATCGGGTGTAATATCAATCCGGTAGTATTCATAGCGTTCGGAATCTATTCCGGCTTCGATGTTAACAGCGCTTTTATAAGACACTTCGGCCTCTCCGGAATAGCCACCGGTTACGAAAGCAATAACCCTTTTCATGTATTGGTTTTAAAAGTTGCCTGAATCAAAGATGCAGCTTTTCTTTTTTTGCGAGCAACTCTTCTACTGTTTCCCGGTACATTTCATCCGGAATACAAACATCCACCGGACAAACGGAAGCGCACTGCGGCTCTTCGTGAAATCCCTGGCATTCGGTGCATTTATTGGGAACGATATAATAAACGTCCACTGCAACCGGACTGTTTCGCTGATTGGCATCGATCACAGAACCATCCATCAGCGTAAAAGATCCCTTTACGGATGAGCCGTCTGCAATTGCCCATTCTACGCCGCCCTCATAAATTGCATTATTCGGACACTCCGGTTCACAGGCGCCGCAATTAATACATTCTTCTGTTATCTTGATAGCCATTTTTTCGTCAATTAAGGATTTGAATAGAATTAATTTTGCAAGTCAAATATAATCTGAAATATGGATTTACAGAACCGCATCAGAAGACTTGTAGAATTGGGTGAATTTATGTTGTCAGAAGATGTTTACTGGAAAGACGCAAAAACAAGGGCATTTCAACAGAATGCCTGGTTTATACCGGATTTCATCGATTTATCCATATCCCAAATCGTGGAACGTTTCCTGCAAAAAGACTTGTTGGAAAAATGGGTGTCGGAATATCAGATCCCTGACCGGGAGGAAAGACCTAAAAAAATCGGCCTCGTCATGGCCGGAAACATTCCGCTCGTCGGATTTCATGATTTTCTTTGCTGTTTTATAAACGGACATCATCCAGTTATCAAACTTTCAGCCAGGGACTCCAGTTTGTTCCCGGTGATTTTGGAATTTCTGAATAATAAAAATCCGGAGACGGCAGATCAGATTACATTATCCACCATGTTAAAAGGAATGGACGCATATATTGCCACGGGGAGCAATAATTCTGCGCGCTATTTTGACTATTATTTCGGTAAATACCCAAGCCTTATCCGGCGAAACAGAACATCCATTGCCCTGCTGGAAGGGGATGAAACAACAGAAGAACTTGAAAAACTCGCTGACGATGTTTTTCTGTATTTCGGATTGGGTTGCCGCAACGTAACGCAAATCCGGGTTCCGGAAAATTATGATTTTATCCCGCTGCTCGGTGCGTTCAGGAAGTACCAGTGGATGGCCGACCATCATAAATATAAAAATAATTACGACTACCGTTTGTCGCTGGCCATCCTGAACAGACTTGCCTATATGAGCAACGATTGCCTGCTTCTGCTTGAAAATGATTCTCCTTTTTCTCCCATCGCCGTATTACATTACACTTATTATAAAGACATTAAGAACAGTATTCCGTTAGAAAACGATGAAAACCTCCAATGTGTTATCGGACGGCATTTCCTTCCATTCGGGAACAGTCAGGGTCCCGGACTTTCGGATTATGCCGACGGAACAGATACCATGAAATTTTTAAGGTCGCTCTGAACGAATGTCATGTTTGCATGCTAAAATTTCTTTCGTAAATTTGGAAAACTGCCATCTACGAAGGTCTTAGTAAATAATTTGTTAAACTGAACAGGTGGTAATAGCGTAAGTTCTTTCCATGTGTTACTTTGACATTCGTTGGGCATGTCGTTTGACAAGTATTGTTGTCCACAAAAAGAAAAAAAATTATCATAATGAAATTGAAACAAGTTGCCGGCATTGTTTTTATCAGTGCAGCCACAACCCTCGGCAGTCTGTGGGGGTACAATCATTTTAATCAGATTGCTCAACCCGGAACCTATTTGTATACACAGGATAGCTCCAAGGTACCGGCGAATTACGCCAAATTTTTTAACAATGAAAAATCAGCCGGCCCGGCGGACTTTGTAGATGCTGCCAGTGCTGCGATTCCTGCAACGGTACATATCAAGACTAAAACCGTACGTCAGGCAAGTAACAACCTTCCGAAGAAAAATCCATTCTCCGACTTATTTGGTATTGATCCAAATGATTTCTTCGGCGACCGTTCACTATCAATGCCTGAAATGGGTTCCGGTTCCGGTGTAATCATCAGTGAAGATGGATATATTGTAACAAACAACCACGTGGTGGATGGCGCTGATGAAGTAACAGTTACACTCAGTAATAAAAAATCTTTCAAGGCTAAAGTGGTGGCCACAGACCCCAGCACAGATCTCGCAGTCGTGAAGGTTGAAGCGAAAGGATTACCTTTTCTGCTGTACGGAAATTCAGACGATGTAAAAGTAGGTCAATGGGTACTGGCTGTCGGATACCCTCTGTCACTGGAAACTACCGTAACTGCTGGTATTGTGAGCGCAAAGGGTCGTTCCATTGATATCAACAGGCGCCAGAGTCAGGCACCCGTAGAATCTTTCATACAAACAGATGCAGCCGTGAATCCCGGAAATAGTGGTGGCCCGCTCATAAACCCTCAGGGTCAGCTGATAGGTATCAATTCTGCGATCGCGTCACCGACCGGATCCTATGCAGGATATTCTTTCACGATTCCTGTTAATATTGTAAAGAAGGTTGTAACCGATCTTATCAAATATGGCACAACCCAACGGGCATATCTGGGGATTGAATACGCGAATGATAATCTGAGCGATGATGCCAAAAAGGAAAATGGAATCAAAGATGATGAAGGTGTATATGTTGTAAATGTTCGTGAAAAGGGAGCTGCTGAAAAAGCCGGTCTCAAAAAAGGCGACGTAATTATAAAATTAAATGACCAGTATGTGTCTTCCGGTTCTGAACTGGTGGGCCAGATTGCGATCTATCGCCCCGGTGATAAAATCAAAGTCACTTACAAAAGAAATGGTGTAGAAAGTGACGTGCTGGTAACGCTGATGAATAATAGTGGGAATATGGACCTGGTGAAAAACTCGGCATTCGACAAACTGGGTGCTGAACTTCAGCCGTTGCAAAAAGCGGACGCTGCCAAGCTCAATGTCAAAGGCGGGATCGTGGTCACTTCCATCAGTGAAAAAGGTCTTTTCAGCAAAACGAGAATGGAAGAAGGATTCGTGATTCTGAAAGTGAATGGACAGGAGGTGAACAATATCGAAGAATTCCGCAAGATTGTTGAACAGGCTGGTAATGGTTCTCTGAAACTGGAAGGAGTCTATCCGGGATATGACGGATCATTCACTTATCCACTGAAATTAAACGACGAGTAATCTAAGCGTAAAGCCTAAAGCGCAAAGCGTAAAGCAATAAATAAAAATGCGTTCTCAAACGAGAGCGCATTTTTATTTTATATTGAGTCAAGATCCTAATACGAACTGCCATGACAGTTATCCGACGTCACACGAAAACACTTTTCACTCCAGCCTTAGCCTTCGCCTTGTGAGTGGCCTTCGCATTTCACATAAGCCTTCGCCTTACTCCCTTGCCTTACGCTTTGCGCTTTACGCTTTATGCTTACTTAACATACACGCGATAATCCCACGCTTTCAGTTGCAGGGGCTGACCGGAAATAAAATCCGGCGCTTCTGCATTAAAAACATCCCTGTATGAACCTGACAGGGTCTGACCGGTAATGATCACAGACCGCATATCAGATGAAAGATTTAATATGACCAACACTTCGCTGCGTTCATAACGGCGGATAAAGCTGAATATATATTCCGGAGATGTATTGGAAAGAATCAAAGCATTTCTTTGCGGATCACCACCTGATAAAGCAGGGTTGGATTTGCGAAGCATCAACATGGTTTTATAAAAATCATGCAGCAGCAAAGGCTGACTCCAATCGATTTCATCCTTTTCAAAAAAATGCAATCTTTTTTTATTCGGCAATTCCTGTCCGCTATAGATCAGCGGCAGTCCGTCGTATAAACAACAGAAGACTGCGAATGGCATGGTCGCTTCATCTATGCGTTCATACTCTGTTCCACTGTGAGAGTTTTCGTCATGGTTGCTTGTAAAATACGCACGTAAGGCGATAGATGGAAACTGATGACGGTAGTAAAATAACACCTGGGAAAGACCTTGCATGTCGGTCTGTTTTTTCCAGTACGATTCCATAACATGCAGCCATTTCCACGTATAGCTTACATCAAATACCTCGTGATAAACTATGTCTTCACATTCCGCGAGCCAGAACAGCGGTTTAATCTGATCGAGTGTAATTCTCGCTTCCATCCAAAAATCCAGCGGCACGAGCATGGCCATGTCACATCGAAATCCATCGATGCCACAGGTTTCGACCCAGAACTGCATAGCCTGGATCATGGTTGCCCTTAATTCCGGAGAGTCATAATTCAGGTCAATTACATCTGCCCATCCATGTGCATCGTAAAATTCGTCGTCGATATTTCTTCTGTAAAATTCAGGATGCTCTTTCGTCCAGATATGATCCCATCCCGTATGGTTGGCAACCCAGTCGATCAGCACCTTGAAACCCAGTTGCTGGGCCTGACCCACCAGCCATTTAAAATCTTCCACTGAACCAAATTCCGGATTGGTACTGAGGTAGTCGGAGCAGGCATAATAACTTCCGAGTGTACCCAGGCGCTTGATTTTACTGATTGGTGTAATTGGCATGAACCAGAGTATCTCAACGCCCATATCCCTTAACCTCGGCAGATGTATTGCAAAAGCACGGAAACTCCCCTCTTTGGTATATTGGCGAAGATTGACTTCATAAATATTTGAATTGACTGCCCAGCTGACCGGGTGGAATTCGGCTTTCATTATTCGCGTATTGAATACAGCAATGTTACTAGTTAATTGTCAATTGTTAATTGTCAATTGTCAATTTAAAAAAACAAGCGAAGTCATATTAGATTAGAATTCCAACAGAGTTCCGCTCAATTAATAATTGACAATTAACAATTAACAATTGAAAAGTATCTTTGTGGCGCTATGAAAAGTTTCCAGGTTCCCTCTTCCTATCACAGCCCGCTCATTTCTGCTGTAAAAAACAAACGGCGAGCAGAGGATAAAATGAAAAAGGACTTTTCACCTACACTCCTTGACTTCGGACCGCTCCATATATATCTTGCCCGTCATTTTGGTTTTTGTTATGGAGTTGAGAATGCTATTGACATAGCTTTTCGCATTGTTGATGAAAATCCTGACAAAAATATTTTTCTACTGAGCGAAATGATTCACAATCCGCAGGTAAATACGGATCTGAAAAACAGAGGTGTCCGGTTTCTGCAGAACACACATGGAGAACAATTAATTCCTTTCGAAAAACTCGGGGCGGAGGATATTGTTATAACACCCGCATTCGGAACCAGCCTGGAAATAGAATCTCTTTTGAATGCCAAAGGCATCCGTACCGAAAATTATAATACAACCTGCCCATTCGTTGAAAAGGTATGGAACCGGTCGGGGCAGCTCTCGGATAAAAAATTTACGGTAATCATTCACGGAAAACCGGGACATGAAGAAACCCGCGCTACCTTTTCCCATGCTTCTTCTGGTGGGCCCGCCATGGTGATCCGGGATATGGAAGAAGCGGTTTTATTGAGTCAGTTTATCAATCAGGAAAAATCTCCCGCAGAATTTTTCGAATATTTTAAAGACCGGTATAGTGAAGGTTTTAATCCGAAAAAGGATCTGGAAAGAATCGGCGTGGTAAATCAAACGACCATGCTTGCTTCAGATACACAGGAGATCGCAGATTTTTTAAAACAGGTGGTCCGGGATGTATCAGAGAAAAGAAATGAAAACGCAAACGATCGCTTTGCTGATACCAGAGATACTCTTTGTTATGCAACGAATGATAATCAGTCTGCTGTTACCGGCATGTTATCAACGCCGGCTGATTTTGCTATCGTAGTGGGCGGTTACAATTCTTCCAACACATCGCATCTGGTTGAACTATGCGAGCTTACTTTGCCCACTTACTTTGTTGAGGGACCCGAAAAATTAATTTCAAAGAAAGAGATTCTGCATTTTGACTTGCATATGCATGAAGAGAAACTAAAAACCGGATGGCTCCCGGTCAAAACACCTATACGGATACTGATAACCAGCGGTGCATCCTGTCCGGATGCTGTTGTTGAATCAGTCATTAATAAACTCTGCTCCTTATTTGGTGAATTGAAACTGCAGGAATAATGGCTACTTCCCGCATTTCACAATTGGGAATTGTGAAATACAGGGTTTTATTGTTAGTCTACTCTTATTTCATCTTAAACCCGTCGAGAAATTTCGTGTTGAAATTCCCACTGCGGAAATTTTCATCTTTCATAAGCTGAAGATGGAAAGGGATCGTAGTCTTGATACCTTCTATCACATATTCCGTCAGCGCCCGGTGCATCGTATCGATGGCTTCGCTGCGTGTCCTGGCTACTGCAATGATTTTGGCAATCATGGAATCATAATAGGGAGGAATGGTATAACCGGCATAAACATGTGAATCCACCCGGATACCATGTCCCCCGGGCTGGTGCAGTGTTGTTATTCTGCCCGGCGAGGGACGAAAATCGTTATATGGATCTTCCGCATTAATGCGGCACTCAATGGCGTGACCCTGCGGTTCATAATTCACCCCACTGATGGTTTCACCGGCCGCAATTTTTATTTGTTCTTTGATAAGGTCAAAATTTACCACTTCTTCCGTAACACAGTGTTCCACCTGGATACGCGTATTCATTTCCATGAAATAAAAATTCCTGTTTTTGTCCACCAGAAATTCTATGGTTCCCACACTTTCATACTTGATGGCAGAAGCGGCTTTGATGGCAGCTTCTCCCATTTTATAACGGAGTTCCCGCGTCATAAAAGGTGAAGGTGATTCTTCCACCAGTTTTTGATGACGGCGCTGGATAGAACAATCTCTTTCGCTGAGATGACATACGGTGCCATACTGATCTCCCGCAACCTGTATCTCGATGTGGCGTGGCTCCACAACAAATTTTTCCATGTAGATCCCGTCGTTCTTGAAAGAAGCAGCCGCTTCTGCCTTCGCGGAATCGTATGCCTTTTCCAGTTCCGAATCATTCCATACTACCCGCATACCCTTTCCGCCGCCGCCCGCCGTCGCTTTCAGAATCACCGGATACCCGATCTGACCGGCCATTTCCTTGGCGTCATGAACACTTTCCAATAAACCTCCTCCACCCGGCACCACCGGAACACCGGCTTTAATCATGGTCTCCTTAGCCGTGATCTTATCGCCCATGGCATTGATCATGGCAGGCGTGGGGCCAATAAACTTGATGCCATGTTCACCGCAGATTTCTGCAAACCGTGCATTTTCGGCCAAAAATCCATACCCCGGATGTATGGCATCTGCATTGGTAATTTCAGCCGCAGCCATGATATGCGGAATATTAAGATAAGAATCTGCGCTGGCAGGCTTTCCAATACAAACCGCTTCATCAGCAAAACGAACATGTAAACTATCTTTATCCGCGGTGGAATAAACTGCTACGGTTTTTATACCCATTTCGCGACAGGTACGAATAACCCGTAATGCAATCTCTCCGCGGTTAGCTATTAATACTTTTTTGAACATTGAAATTTTTGAGGTTTGGAGATTTGTCGAAGAATTCCGGAACATGAAATCCGGAAAAATCACTGGAAATACTAATCACTCTATACTTCCATACTTCCAGACTTCCAGACTTCCACACTTTTCGGTTAGCTGGGATCCACCAGAAATAATGGCTGATCAAATTCTACCGGAGAAGCATCTTCAGCGAGCACCTTCACGATCTTTCCCTTCACTTCACTTTCGATTTCATTAAATAATTTCATGGCCTCGATGATACATAACACTTTCCCGGATTCAATTTCATCCCCGACATTTACAAATGAGGGCTTATCAGGAGCGGAACTTCGGTAAAAAGTACCAATCATCGGACTCTTGATCGTAATCAGGTTGTCGGCAACCGCTTCAGGTGGTTTTTTACCATTTACCGGAGGAGTGTTACTGGCAGCAGGGGCCGAAGCAGCCGGTGCTGTATATGCGGGAGCGGATTGGCTAGACTGGAACGGAGCAGAAAAAACTTGCTGCACATGTTCCTCCTTTTGTTTTACGGTTATTTTAAATCCCTTTTCTTCAATTGTTACTTCACCGATATTCGATTTGTTGATCAATTTGATCAACTCCTGAATCTGTTTAAAATCCATCAGTTATGGCGTTTTGCTTTTTAAAAAGGAAGACTAAGATAAGTGTTATTCTTTCACCCTTTCCACATATTCGCCGGTTTTTGTGTTCACCCGTATCAATTCTCCTTCATTCACAAATAACGGAACATTCACTGTAGCGCCCGTTTCCACTTTGGCCGGTTTTAGTGTGCGGGTTGCCGTATCTCCTTTCATACCCGGTTCGGAATAAATAACCTTTAAAACAATTTTATCGGGCAGTTCAACACCCATCGGCATTTCCGTTTCGGTATTCATGATTACTGTAACCTCCTGCCCGTCTTTGAGAAATTGTGGTGCATCCACCATATTTTCCTGCAGGGCTACCTGTTCGAAGGTTTCAGTATCCATGAAATTGTATCCTGAGTCATCTTTATACAGGAACTGATACGTTTTTCTTTCTACCCGCACCGGATAGATATTGTCACCACTGTTCCAGGTTTTCTCAATACTCCGTGCGTTATCGACCCCTTTTAATTTTGCCCACACTTTAGCTGCTGCCCTGGCCGTTTTATTTTCACCAAAATCCACTACTGAGTAGAGACTCCCATCGAGTTTGATAATGAGTCCGCGACTGATATCTGCTGTATTTGCCATGAATAGTAATTAATTGTTGCCTTAAAGGGCGACAAAACTAATGGTTTTTTAGGCTTTTTTCAATTTTCCGTAATTATCCGTTTCGCCGGACTTTCCTGCCTTAACCTGAGTAGGAATAATTCAGTTTCGTAGCATTTAAAACAAATGCATGCAAACCAGTCGCGATATAAAATCCAACAGCATGAATCTTGGGATATAAGTTTAACCAATATTTACAAAAAGGGAAACAGCGTTGATCAGGTATTAAACGTTTTTTTTTCAGACAACTGTTTATATAGGATTTTAGTGCCAGATGACCCGGCAAAGCAGGGTAAATCGAATTATGAGCATCCCGCATTTTGCATTATTTTTATAAAAATATTCCGGTATGAAGTGTGTGTTGACCGTTATCCTGGGCTTTTTATTATTTACTTCGGCGCACGCACAGGTGCCAAACAATGTACCCGAACCACCTTACCTGAAAAATCCGGGTATCCCTCCCTTCCGTCTACTGGAAGTAGACAGTCTGCATTATATTACTAAAGACGACCTCAAGAAAAACCATAAAGTCCTGGTTATTTTTTTCAGTCCTGAATGTGAACATTGCAAACATCAGATGCGGGATATCCTGGCAGATGCCAATAAATTCAAGGACATCGAAATCGTAATGGCAACTTTCCAGCCCTTTGATGAAATGAAATCTTTCTATACATACTTCCGGATCGCTGATCATTCAAATATTCTGATGGGCCGGGATGATAAATATATGCTCCCCCCATATTACCGAATGCAAAGTCTGCCCTGCCTCGCTCTCTATGATAAAAAAGGTCAGTTCATTACAAAATTTGAAGGCAATCAGAAAGTAGATACTCTTCTCACCGCGTTCCAGGGAAAGGAGAAAAATTAGTTATTAGTTATTAGTTGTTAGTTGTTAGTTATCAAATAAAACCAGGTAATAAACTAACAACTCACAACTAACAACTAACAACTTATAATTATCTTCGCCTTCTTAAATAATTACTAATGAAAGTAACAGTCGTTGGTGCAGGAGCCGTAGGTGCAACCTGTGCAGATAATATTGCCCGTAAAGAATTGGCCGAAGAACTTGTTTTGCTGGATATCAGGGAAGGATTTGCGGAAGGAAAGGCACAGGATATTATGCAATCAGCCACACTACTGGGTTTTGATACACGCGTAAGCGGAAGCACAAACGACTATACTAAAACGGCCGGCAGCGATGTGGTGGTGATTACATCCGGCCTGCCACGTAAACCCGGCATGACCCGGGAAGAACTGATCGGTACGAACGCAGGCATCGTAAAAACGGTAACCGATAATATTCTGAAGTATTCACCGGACGCCATACTGATCATCATCAGCAACCCGATGGATACGATGACGTACCTCACTTTGAAAGAATCGGGTTTACCGAGAGAACGGATTATCGGGATGGGTGGCACGCTGGATAGCTCAAGATTTAAATACCAGCTCAGTCAGCATCTGGGTTGCAGCCCGGCAGACCTGAATGCCCTGGTGATGGGTGGCCACGGAGATACCACTATGATTCCGCTGATCCGTTTCGCAACCTGGAATAGTGTGCCCGTAACTAAATTATTGTCTGAAGAAGCTCAAAAACAAATTGTCGCCGACACGATGGTGGGCGGAGCCACACTTACCAAACTGATCGGAACCTCAGCCTGGTATGCTCCGGGTGCAGCCGGTGCGGCATTGGTGGAGACCATTGTGAGGGACGAAAAGAAATTATTTACCTGTTGCGTATCCCTGGAGGGCGAATATGGCCAAAAAGATATCTGCCTGGGTGTTCCGGTAACCATTGGCAAAAAAGGATGGGAAAAAATCATTCCCTTCGATCTCAATGCAGACGAAAAAGCACTTTTCGCCAAAAGCGCCGATGCCGTGCGTTCTATGAATGACGTGCTTTCTACTTTGAAATCTTAACTATCCGACTAAGGATAATACACTGTTTTTCAAAATTGGGAATTGTGGAATTGTGAGAAATATGGAAATGAGAGAATGAAATTTAAAATTGAATTAAAAATTTCATTCTCTCATTTCCACAATTACCACCCTCTCACACTCACCACATTATGAAAATGTGGCTGTTATGTCTAGTCAGGCTCTTGACAATCTCAAACAGGGTTATTACCTTTAGGCTTCTTCCCTGTTTCTATCCTCGTATCCCAGCGAAAAGTCGCATAGAATCCAACGTACTTACAACCCGTTATTCGTATGCGAGGATTACTACTTTCGACCGTTTTCGTTTTTTTCATTTCAGGGCTATTTGCCCAGACAGACAGTTCTGCACCCATCGCGCTGACCGACACTGACGCATTGGCGCAGCAGACTGAAAATACGATGACACCCGCTCAAAGTGAAGCTGCCGCAAAACAGGCACAGTTGGATATGGCATTCAAACCACATGATCCAAAAAGAGACCCTAACCTGAATCCCTTCATAAACAAAAAAATAAACCCTGACAGTAACCGGTTCATCAATCCGGCTTCGAATTATAATATGAATCCCCTGAAGGAGAATTCACTGAACCCGACACAAAACGCTTCCATAAACCCGATGATCAATCTGCAGTTGAATCCACAGTCGAACGACGTTCTGAATCCGGTGATCATGAAGGGCCTCCGGCCTTCTACCGAAACCTGGAAAGGATTATTTCTCTTCAATGATTCAAATCAGCTCTTTGGATATATTTCTGTGGCCACCCAATATGTAATGTTGTCTTTTGACAATAGTGGCACCTGGAACGGCTATTATGTTAAGGCCGGTGATAATATGTATAATTACTTTACATTGTTCGGCGTATGGACCGGTATGTTCCTTTGTTATGACAGCCAGAGTGGCTACAATCTGTTCGACAAAAACGGTAAATGGACTCATATTTACGTAAAATAAAGACCCTTATAAAAAAGTAAATTTTAGATTTAGAAACCCGTAACCCAAATACTAATAGAATGAAAAAAGTTTTACTCCTGTCTCTCGCATCTGTGATGTTTCTCGCGGGGCATTCCCAAAATCTTGAAAACAGGCATGATCCAAAGATTGATTTTAATCTGAGCCCCACGTTTAACAGTACATTGAATCCGGAAAAGAATTCGAATATCAATCCAAAATATAACTGGAACATCAATCCGATGCATAATAATGATGTAAATCCTGAGTTCAATAGTACCATCAATCCGCTCAATCATTTTGAGTTGAATCCGGATATCAACAAAACGTTGAACCCGATGTATCACAATGAATATCATCCGAAGAACCCTGCCTGGAAGGGACTTTATATTTTTAATAAAACGGATGACCTGATTGGATATGTTTCCATTGCCACCCAGCAACTCATGTTAACATTCGACATACAGGGAGAATGGACCGGCTTTTATGTAAGAGCGTCTCCGGGTATATTCAATCACTTTGATGTGAAGGGGATTTGGGATGGAAATTATTTATGTTTTGATTCCGTAATCGGATATAATATTTTCGATAAAAGCGGCACCTGGACGGGTCAGCATATTAAATAAGCGCAAGTCTTTCGCGGATACGGGCAACCACCAGAGCGGGGTCTATATTTTCCATGCATTTAAAATGACCAAGCGGGCAGGCATCGTATCCGATCTTTGAACAGGGCCTGCAGCGCAGATTATTTATTTCGATAATGTCGTAGGGCAGTTCATTTTTCCTGGCTCCCGTGGCTTGTAAAAATTTACTCCCATAATAGGGATACATTCCAAAAGCCGGCACGGTATTTCCCCAGAGTGATATCAACGGCCGTTTATATGCCGCAGCAACATGCATCAGACCGGTGTCATTGGTTACGATCAATTTTGCCCTTCGAACCAGGTCGGCCGATTCGTTCAGCCCAAACTTCCCGCAGGCGTTATATATTTTGATTTTGTCACTCGCGGCAATGCGGTCGCCTTCATCTGCATCCTCCAGTCCCCCCAGTAATACAATCGGGTGATCGAGTAATTCGCAAATTCTTTTTACATGATGAAAGGGATATTTTTTTGTATTCAGGGCGGCACCGATCACTACACCTACAAAGCCCAGCTGATGGGGAGTGGGCAGGTCCGAATCATTGATGACGTCTTCTTTCGATATAAAATAATCCAGCCCCGCACCGTCGTTTTTTACTCCAAAAGATGCCACCGTATCCATATAACGGTCCACGATATGTACATCCGGAAGAAGATTCCATTTGAAACTGGTGTAGATCCATTTTCGCACGTTGAGTTTGTCGAAGGAAAAGGATTTAACTTTTAATGCATCCTTTACTTTCATGGAGCGGAGATTATGATGCAGGTCGATAATATAGTCGAAATTCTCCCGCTTCAGTTCCAGAATCACGGCCTGCAGACTTTTCTCCAGATAATGTACTTTATCGATATAAGGGTTCGATGAAAGAATTTGCATATAGGTGGATTTCGTGAGATAGTGTATCTCCGCATCCGGAACCTGCTTTTTAAGGCACCTCACTATCGGCGTTGTCAGAATGATATCTCCGATGGAGGAAAGGCGAATAATCAAAAATTTCATCAGATAAGTATATACGGGAAAATCAGGCGCGAAGATAGGGATTCACTGTACGAAGTTCGCAACAGGCCTGCCATTCAATATAGTTCGGCGTTCCTGTCCTTTAAAACAGGGCTGTTCTTCAATAAGATTCAGGGTAATTCTTCGACATAATTCAGGTCCTTATGATAGGTTTCATCAGTAAAATAAAATGCCACGAAACTGATCAGTGTTACGATGCTACCGGTAATAATGCCACTGCGAACCAGACCCCATCCCCAGTTCTTCTGGAAAAGGTCCAGAAACAGCAGATTTAGCAGGGGTAGAACACCCCGCACCATATTGGGTATGGTGGTGGCCGCTGTAGCTCTGAGATTGGTTCCGAATTGCTCTGCCCCCATGGTTACAAAAATAGCCCAGTAACCATTGGAAAACCCCAGTAGTGCACAGCAGAAATACATCATGGTATCATTGTTATTCAGACCGGAAAAGAATAACACACCGGATATAATACCTAAAATATAAAATGTGAGCAGCCCCTTTTTGCGGCTTTTAAACCACTGGCAAAGAAAACCACCAAAAATATCTCCGACAGAAAGGGCAACATAAGCAAACATCACAGACCGGCCTGAATCCAGGCTGGTACTGCCATACATGGTTTTTGCAAAGCGATCGCTCTGGTTTACCATGATGCCAATTACAAACCATGTAGGGAGACCAATCAGAATTGCATTCATATATTTTCGGAATCGTATCCTGTTGGTAAAAAACATAAAAAAATTACCCCTTTGAACTGCCTGCTGTTTGATCTGGATAAACATCCCTGATTCCACCACGCTGATGCGCATGATAAGCAGGACCATGCCCAGAATCCCGCCGATTTTATAACATAGTCTCCAGTCTTTCGTAAACTGATACGTAAAATAAGCCCCCACCGCGCCCAGCAGGCCAATACCGGCTACCATGGCTGTGCCGATACCCCTTCTTTCTTTTGGCAGCAATTCGCTTACTAAAGTAATTCCGGCTCCCAGTTCGCCCGCCAGGCCCAATCCGGCTACAAACCGGCAAATCGCATATTGGTCAACGGTATGAATAAAGGCTGTAAAGAAATTTGCGGTTGAATAGAGGATGATGGAACCAAACAGTACGGAAAGCCTGCCTTTTTTGTCTGCCAGCATACCCCAGGCTATCCCCCCGATCAGCAAACCGATCATCTGCCAGTTTATCACTTTACTGCTGTCAGACAGCATGCTCGCATCTGTAGAACCTACATGCAGGAGGGATTCTTTTTTAACGATCGTAAAGAGCAGCAGGTCGTAGATGTCTACAAAATAACCGAGGGCGGCCACTATAACCGCGAGATTAAATATTCCGGGAGGGCGCTTGGCAACAGAAAGGCTCATAAGTCTTCAGGATGTGAACTGGGCTTTTTCCCAAAAAACATTTTATATAAAACGGGAAGGGTAGTTATCAGTACGATGCCGATGACGATCACTTCCAGATGCTTTTTTAAATCAAAATCAAATTTATGCATGAAAAATAAATACAGGTAGTGACCGGCAAATAACATGAGAAACACCCAGGCCACACAACCAATGATATTATAATACATGAATTTTTTCTTCTCCATTCGTACGATGCCTGCAACGATCGGCGCAAAGGTTCGGATGATCGGTAAAAAACGCGCGAACACGATGGCCTGGCCTCCGTGTTTATCATAAAATGTTTTTGCGTCAAAAAGATGCTTCTTCTTAAAAAAGAAAGTGTCCTTGCGCTGGAAAAGATAGTCGCCGCTTTTTTTGCCAAACCAGTATCCAACCATATTTCCGAGAATACCGCAGACTGAAACGAGAATCCAGAGCAGGATAAGATTAAAAAAATCGCTTCCTGTGCCACCCGGAATCAGCTTATCGATAAGTTTTTGGCTGTAAATACCTGCAACAAACAGGAGACTGTCACCGGGAAGAAAAAAGCCCACCATCAGACCGGTTTCCGCAAACACTATAAAAAGCATTACCCAGAGACCGCCGTTATTGATATAAAATTCGGGATTCAGCAGGTCCCTGAAAGTAATTGACAGAAGATGTATCATACGCGTGCATTGTCCCGGATTCAATGAATCCATCTAACCGCCGCCAAATTAAGATTTAAAAGCAAATAATGAAATGAAAATACCGGTTCCTTACTCCAGTACTCCTTCCATTTTACATATAACGGCTGAGGCCAAACTATTTCCGACCACATTCGTTGCACTTCTCGCCATATCCAGTACCTGGTCGATTCCCAATAATAACAATAAACCCTGCTGAGGTATATGAAACATGGATAAGGTTCCTGCTATAACAACCAGGGCTGCACGCGGAACACCGGCAACTCCCTTGCTCGTGAGCATGAGAACCAATAACATAGTAACCTGTGTGGCAAATGATAAATGCATCCCATATGCCTGTGCGATAAAAAGCGACGAGAATCCCATATACAACATGCTCCCGTCCAGGTTAAATGAATATCCCAGTGGCAAAACAAAACTGACTATCTTTTTTGGGCAACCCGATTTTTCCAGGGCTTCAATCAGACGCGGAAAGGCTGCTTCGGAGCTGGCCGTCGTGAAGGCGAGCAGTACCAGGTCCTTTACATTTTTTAATACAACAAACACTTTTTTGCCAATCCACAGGTAACTAACGCCCATCAACAGGAGCCACAATAACAAAATGCTCAGATAAAATACACCGATGAATTTTCCGTATGTGATTAAAATCTCCGGGCCTTTCAGAGAGAGAATGGCTGCCACGGCTGCAAAGGCCGCCAGGGGCGCCACATACATGACGTACACCGTTACTTTTAAAATGATGTCGGTGAGTGAATCGAGAACGCGGATAAATACTTTTCCTTTTTCTCCAACAGCTGCAGTGGCAATGCCAAAAAATATGGCAAATACTACGATCTGCAGGATTTCATTATTTGCCATGGACTCGACGAAACTTCGCGGGAATACATGCGTAATAAATGTTTTAAAGGTGAGCGTCGATCCATTGTCTACTTTTCCGGCTTCAGAGATATCCGGAATAGGAAGATTCAGATTATTTCCCAGGTTCACAATGTTCATGATGAGTAATCCCAGTAGAAGTGAGATCAGAGAAGCCCCGAGAAACCATGCCAGCGTTTTTGCACCAATTCTTCCAACCGCATTTGTGTCCCCCATTTTTGCGATGCCCGTTACCAGACTCGAAAATACCAGCGGCGCAATGATCATTTTTATCAGTCGCAGGAAAATGTCCGTAATGATGGACATATAATCCGAAAATTTCTCGCTCCAATAAACTCCAGCTGAGTGATGAATCAATAATCCGGTAATGATTCCGGTTATCATGGCAATGACGATCCATCCCGTTAATCCGGGTTTATTCATGATGCAATTTAAACGCGTATCGCTTAAAGCCTAAAGCTTAAAGATAATTTGTATGGCAAAAACTCAATAGTAAATCAAAACTCATTGCTAACCAAAACGAATTCGGATTATGTGTTCCACGTTAAGCACAAACACTAAGCCACGGCGCTTTGGCTATGTCCCGGTCCTTCACGTTAAACTTTTCGTTTTTGGCGTCCATCCCCTGTATTAAGCGTTCAGTTGACCGTTGGGAGTTTGGCGCCCGGCTTTGATCGCAAGAAAATGCAGTCGGAATGGAATATTTGTTTACTTTAGAAGCATTATAATTTTATTCCAACCAAAATATATTTATGAGCTTATTCAGAAAAAAGACTTTGAGTTCGCTTTTGGCACAGGCCGCTGATTCTGAAAAAAGTTTAAAAAGAACCCTGGGACCGGGGAATCTCATAGCGTTGGGAATAGGTGCAATCATTGGTGCCGGTTTATTTGTAAGAACTGCTGCGGCTGCCGGTGGTCATGCAGGCGCGGCTGTTACTATTTCGTTTATCGTCGCCGCTGTGGGCTGCGCATTTGCTGGTCTTTGTTATGCCGAATTCGCTTCCATGATTCCGATTGCAGGGAGCGCTTATACATATGCGTATGCCACTATGGGCGAACTCGTAGCATGGATCATCGGGTGGGCGCTGGTTCTGGAATACGCCCTGGGTGCTGCCACGGTGTCTATTGCCTGGAGTGAATTTCTGAATAAGTTATTTGACGGCCAGATTCCGTATGCCTGGTGCCATTCGCCTTTTGAAAAATTTAAGGACCTGCAAACGGGCGTTATGCATTATGGCATCTTAAATGTTCCTGCCTTATTCATTCTCCTCGTGCTGTCCCTGTTATTAATAAAAGGCACAGAGGAATCAGCCATCGTGAATTCAATCATTGTTATTATCAAAGTCTCCATCGTTTTGCTTTTTATAGTACTGGGATGGCAGTATATAAATCCTGTAAATCATCATCCGTACATGATACCGGCAGATGCCAAACCGGCCCTGCTTCCCAACGGAAACGAATATACGTACACCAATTTCTTCAGGCATGGATGGGGTGGCGTATTGCGTGGTGCAGCGATCGTGTTTTTTGCGTTTATTGGTTTTGATGCAGTATCAACCGCCGCACAGGAAGCGAAAAATCCAAAAAAAGATATGCCGGTCGGGATTCTGGGTTCGCTGATTATATGCACGTTGCTGTATGTTCTTTTTTCATGGGTGCTCACCGGAGTAGCCCCTTACACTGATTTTGTACGTGCCGGCAAAGAAGCATCTGTGGCTTATGCCATCGAAACATATATGACCAACTATCACTGGCTGGCGAAATGGGTCACCGTTGGAATTCTGGCAGGTTTTTCTTCTGTTATATTGGTCATGCTGCTGGGTCAGAGCAGGGTCTTTTATTCTATGTCCAATGATGGATTATTACCGAAAGTGTTTTCCGTGTTGCATCCGAAATTCAGGACTCCCTATAAATCGAATATTCTTTTATTTGTTTTTGTAGGCGCTATCGCTACGCTCCTTCCCGGAGATATTACTGGTGACCTTACGAGTATCGGTACACTGCTTGCATTTGCATTGGTTTGTGTGGGAATCATTATTATGAGGAAGGCAGATCCCGATCACCCGCGTCCATTCAGAACACCCCTTGTTCCACTGGTACCTATCCTGGGAGCTGTGTTATGTCTTGCGATGATCGTTTCTCTGGATAACACAACTATATTGGTTGCCTTAGCCTGGATGGTCATCGGACTGATGATATATTTCAGCTATAGTCAAAAACATTCTAAGCTTAAAGCGTAAAGCGCAATGCGTAAAGCGTTACAAATAAAAACTCCGTAATTGCTACGGAGTTTTTTTATTAGTTCATCTGTGAACTTTAGGAGAGAATTAATTCAGTACTGCTTTACGCTTTGCGCTTTCCGCTTTACGCTTTAAACCAGGTTATGAAAAACCTTCTGAACATCATCATCCTGTTCCAGTTTATCGACCAGTTTTAAAACATCCTGCGCCTGATCTTCCGGAAGAGAAACCGTAGTAGTCGGAATCCATTCCACTTCAGCGCTTACCGGAACGATATGCCTGGATTCCAGCTCTCTTTGCATATTTCCAAAATCGTTGAATGCCACGTGTAAAACAATCAGTGGTTCACCGTGCTCACCCACCCCTTCTCCTAAATCATCCAGACCGTGGTCGATCAACTCGAGTTCCAGGTCTTCCATATTCAAACCTTCGGGTTTCAATTTAAAAACACCCATCTTTTTAAATTGAAAACTTACGCTTCCACTGGTACCCAGGTTCCCATTGCCCTTATTAAAACAGGCACGCACATTGGCAACCGTTCTTGTCGTATTGTCTGTTGCAGTTTCTATCAGCACGGCCACACCATGGGGAGCATACCCTTCATAAAGCACTTCCACCATATTATCCATTTCCTTGCCCATGGCTCTTTTGATCGCTGCTTCCACACGATCTTTAGGCATATTCACACTTTTCGCATTCTGGAAACATCTGCGAAGGGCTGCATTGGTATTTTGATCCGGACCTCCCGCTTTAACTGCGAGCGCTATTTCTTTTCCGATCCGTGTAAATTGTTTTGCCATTTTATCCCACCTGGCAAACATGGTGGCTTTACGCACTTCGAAAATCCTACCCATAACTATTCTAAAAATTTAGGATTGCAAATTTACCAATTAAGCTGAAAGCGTAAAGCATAAAGCGTAAGGCTGCGTTAAAGCCTCAGACTTCCAGTCTTCCAGTCTTCCAGACTTCTGTGTTACTCTTTCATAATTTCCAGTATGGCATCAATGATTTCCTCCATATTGGGTTTGCTGAAATAATCTCCGTCGCTGGCATAGGCTGGCCGGTGCGCTTTTGCGGTCAGGGTTCTAGGGGCGGTATCCAGCCACCGGTAACCACCCTGTTCTTCCATTACCTTTTCAAACATATAAGCGGTGGCACCTCCCGGAACGTCTTCATCTATAAATATGATACGATTGGTTTTCTTTAGTGAAGCCAGAATATGATGATGAATATCAAAAGGCAGCAGGGTCTGAACATCCACGATTTCGCAATCAACACCCAGATCACTCAAAATTTCTGCCGCTTCAGCAATTATGCGGAGTGTGGAACCATAGGATACGATGGTAATATCGGATCCTTCCCTGATTATCTCCGGTTTGCCTAAAGCGACCCGGTAGTCCAGCAGATTGGAAGGCAGTTTTTCTTTTAAACGGTACCCATTCAGGCATTCCACGACGATCCCGGGATCCATTCCTTCCAGCAAAGTATTATACATACCAACGGCCTGCACCATATTCCTCGGAACACAAACGTGCATGCCGCGAACCGCATTAATGATCATTCCCATGGGTGATCCGCTATGCCAGATACCCTCCAGCCGGTGACCGCGTGTGCGGACAATCAGCGGAGCAGCCTGCTGTCCGGCTGTCCGGTACTGGAGACTGGCCAGGTCATCACTCAGGGTTTGAATAGCATACAGCATATAATCCAGGTACTGGATTTCGGCGATGGGACGAAGCCCGCGCATAGCCAGACCGATGCCCTGGCCGATAATAGCTACTTCCCGTATACCCGAATCCGAAATGCGCCATTTCCCGTATTTCAGTTGCAATCCGGCAAAGCCCTGATTTACGTCACCGATCTGTCCAAGGTCTTCACCAAATGCCAGTACTTTGGAATTATGGGCAAACAACTCGTCGAAATACTTATTCAGAATTTCATAACCATTCAGCAGGGCAGACTCTTCTCCGTATCGTACCGGCACGGATTCAATATTTTCAATTCTTTTACGCCCTTCATGATACAGGTGCGTATTGTAAAATCGGGTGTTTTCCCGGCTCAATTCCTGATAGTAAGCGTTCAATGAAGAACCTGCCGGATCACTGCCTGCCTCTAATAATGCCTGGTGCAGATAATGCATGATATCCCTGCGATTAGGCTCCCGTAAAGAAGCAACCTGTCGGTTTATCGCTTCCAGTTTTTCTTTTTTTTCAGGCAGGGCCGCGGCCAGATCCATGATAACTGAAACAGACCGGCCAACCTGTTCGAGAATGGGCTCCATACATTTTTCCCAGGCGCTGTTTTTACTTGTGCGAACCAGGTCTTTTGCCCTTGTATGAATCTCGTCTATCTCCTCCGGACTGGCCAGGGCATTTTCGATGATCCATTCCTTCATTTTCTTCATGGCATCCCAGCTACGCTCCCATTCGAGTCTTTCAGGCGGTTTGTAGCGTTCATGGCTACCGGAAGTTGAATGCCCCTGCGGCTGAGTGAGTTCTTGCACGTGAAAGACAGCAGGGGTATGTGTGGAACGTACTTTTTGTAAACCAGCTTCAAATGTTTCACACATGCCGGCGTAATCCCATGCCTTCACCTTATAAATATCAATGCCGTTTGTCTCGTCTTCCTTCTGGAATCCTTTTAATACTTCAGAAATCGAACCTTTCGTAGTTTGAAATTTTACCGGAACCGAAATGCCATAACCGTCGTCCCAAACGAAGATCGCTAATGGTATTTGCAGAACACCCGCCGCATTCACGATCTCCCAGAACTGGCCCTCACTGGTGGAAGCATCACCAATGGTGCAGAAACAAATTTCATTTCCATTTACCGAAAGGTTTTTAAGATCGCTGAGTTCCTTGATTTCACGGAATGCCTTGGAGGCATAAGCAAGTCCAAATGAACGGGGTATATGGGCCGCAGTCGGGGCCAGCCCCGCTGTAAAATTTTTTCTGTTTACCAGATCCAGAAATTCTCCGTCATCTCCTATCAGGCGGGATGCAAAATGAGAATTCATGTTCCTTCCTGCACTGTGCGGATCGTGTTCAACATCAGGGTCCGCATATAACTGTGAAAAAAATTGTTCTATGGTGGATGTGCCAAGTGCAAATCCCAGGGTCTGGTCCCGATAGTATCCCGCATAAAAATCGCCGGGCCGGAAAAACTTTGCAATGGCCACCTGGGGAACCTCTTTTCCGTCCCCGAAAATCCCGAATTTGGCCTTTCCGGTCAGCACTTCTTTACGGCCCAGCAGGCTCGCTTCCCGGCTTTCACAAACCAGCCGGTAATCCTTTAATACCTCCTGCCGGAACAGGTCGAACGATATGTTTTCCAGGGCTACCTGATCTTTGGTTGTAAGATTTTCCATATTTCATCCTTTTAAATGGTGGATGGCCTGGGAAGTGGTTAATTATAATATAATGAGTTAAAATTAATTGGCAAAGGTGACGTTTACTATGTAATTTTAGGAAGATTTCTGTGCAATCTATGAAAAAGGTGTTTTTATTGACATTTTATAGTCTGCTGACCGCATTTGCCCTTCATGCCCAGTCGAATACAGTAACCGTTCCATACCCCGCTGCCATTGCGAAACCGGAAACTTTACTGCTGAAAGAGCCTGCCTGGTCATTTGGAAAAATTCCCCAGGGTCGTCCTGTTATCCATATTTTTGAAATTGAAAATACCGGGAAAGAACCTTTGCTTCTCGAGAATGTACAAGCCTCCTGCGGTTGTACAACGCCTGAATGGAGCCGGGATCCGATCGCACCGGGTGCAACGGTTCCGATAAAAGTCGGGTATAACGCCTATGCTGAAGGACATTTTAACAAAACTATTACAATCTTTTACAACAACGGACAAACGAAAGCGTTAACCATAACCGGCGAGGTATATAAATTACCTCCTACCGCTGCACCGGAAAACGCTTCAGTTCAATTTTTAAAACAAACAAACCAGTAAAATGAAAAAAGCAGTATTATTTTTGGGTGCTTTTATCTTATCCATCTCTTTATTCGCGCAGACGAGCACTACGCCGGCTGCCTCTCAGAAAACTGCGGCCGACGTGATCAAGTTTTCTGAAATGACCTACGATTTCGGGAAAATCAAGCAGAACGTTCCCGTGAATCATGATTTTAATTTTACCAATATCAGTACCGGTCCGATAGTCATTGAGTCTGCCGTAGCGTCTTGCGGTTGCACCACGCCCGTAAAACCGGAAGGTGCCGTTCCGAAAGGAAAGGAAAGCAAGATTAACGCGGGTTTCAATGCCGCTAATCCCGGTCCTTTTAATAAAACCATTACTGTAAAAGTTGCGGGTGTAGATTCACCAGTTCAACTCCGGATTACCGGCGAAGTTGTTCCGGCGGCACCGGCAGCACCAGCACCGAAATCTTAATAAAGAAAAATTCGTACCGGCTGTTGGCCGTTTGCTGAAAATCCATCATGTTTCTATCCCTATTTTCATTTAGTGAAGAAAGGGAGCTCCGGAAACGGGTTTTCAGCAACGCCCAACAGCTTTTTTATGCCCAAAGCTTAAGGCGTAAGGCACAAAGCATTTAGCCTGGATTTCCTAACTGTCATTTCCTTTCTCAACTTCCAAATACGCACATTTACCACGCTCACCACACTAACCACATTATGAAATGTGTCTATCTTTATGGAATAAAGAAAATGTATGCCAGATATTTCCAACCGCGGTCAGGTGATGCCTGCTTCGCCCATCCGCAAACTGGTTCCTTTTGCAGAAGCAGCAAAGAAAAAAGGAATTCGTGTCTACCACCTGAATATCGGTCAGCCGGATATTGAAACTCCTCCTTCGGCGCTCGATGCGGTTCGAAATTTTCATTTCAAAGTGCTTGAATATAGTCATAGCGGCGGCAATGAAAGTTATCGCCGGAAACTGGTACAGTATTATGCGAGTAAAGAAATTGACATCAATTATCACCAGATCATAATCACAACAGGTGGCTCTGAAGCCATATTATTTGGTTTTCTGGGATGCCTGGATCCCGGTGACGAAGTAATTATTCCGGAGCCTTTCTACGCAAATTATAATGGATTTGCGGTAGAAGCCGGCGTTAAGGTGGTACCGGTTACATCTTATATTGACAGTGGTTTTGCATTGCCATCTGCGGAGGCTTTTGAAAAAGCGGTTACAAAAAAGACCCGCGCCATCATGATTTGCAATCCGAATAATCCGACCGGTTATTTGTACAGTACGGAGGAATGGGAAACGCTCCGGCAGCTGGCACTGAAATACAATCTTTACCTCTTCAGCGACGAAGCTTACCGGGAATTCTGTTATGAGGGTTCCCATTTCAGCGCCATGCAACTGGCGGGTATGGACGATCATGTAGTATTGATGGATACGATCTCCAAGCGTTACAGTGCCTGTGGGGGCCGAATTGGCGCCTTTATCACCCGAAACAAGGCATTGCACGATACCGTCATGAAATTCGCTCAGGCTAGACTCAGTCCACCTTCTTTTTCCCAGATTCTTGGGGAGGCCGCGATAGATTTACCGGAGAATTATTTTGATACGACCAGGGAAGAGTATCGCAAACGACGGGACTTGTTGGTAAGAAGGCTGAATGAAATGCCTGGTGTCTTTTGTCCTAATCCCGGAGGTGCATTTTATGCTATGGCCAGTCTCCCGGTCCCGGACGCAGACGTTTTCTGTCAGTGGCTGCTGGAAGACTTCTCTTTAAAGGGAGAAACCGTTATGCTTGCTCCGGCATCCGGATTTTATGGAACACCTGGTTCAGGCCTTAATGAAGTTCGCCTGGCTTATGTACTCAACCAGGAATCGATCGCTTCTGCAATGGATATTCTACAGGCCGCCCTCGATGTTTATCCGGCCCGTATAACTGAAAAAAGCAAACAGGCGTTAAGTACACATTACTAAAATTAATATATAATTATTTCTTCATTAAATCGTTATTAAATTGGTGTTTTTTGTGATTTGTTATATATGTTTGCGTGTATCACCGATATTTAATACATAGTAATTTTTTTATATAGCAAGCAATCGTTAGACGCCCCCTGTTTCCACAGGGGGTTTTTCTTTTGGAACAGTCAATTGTCCGGGTTTTAAGTATATCGAAACTATGTCGGTCACGTACATGCACGGAGGCGTCTGGGAGGTTTGAAGGAGGTTCCTGGGACCCTGCTGCCCGGGAACCTCTAAAAATTCTCTTACAAAATCAAAATAATTTATGGAAGGATTACGCTTTTGGAACATATGTTGTGCTTATTTGAACGGTAAATAATTATCCAATTCCTGAAAAACAAAAAATCCACTACTATGGGAAAACTAATGAATGGTATCAACGGGCCCTTTTCGGGCAAGGTCGGAGCTGTTGTCGGCTATGTTTCCAGAGGAAAGTCTATCATGCGCGGCCTTCCAAATATCAACAAGTCACGGAAACCTTCTCCTTTGCAGGCTCAGCAACACGTGAAATTTTCACTGATGAATAAGTTCCTGGGACCTATTATTCCATTTCTGAACATTACAAATAAAACAGACAATCCTGATCTGTCGGGCTATAATAAGGCTTTCTCTTATAATGTGAAAAATGCTATCTCGGGTGAGTATCCTGATCTGGTTATTAATTATGAAATGGCCCTGCTAACCAGAGGTGATTTGCCCAACATAAAGCAATCGGAAGCCTTGTCCCAATCGCCGGGAAAAATTACGTTTAGCTGGACCGACAATAGCGGGTCGGGGCAGGCCCGTTCTAACGACAGGGCTTTTGTTGCCATTTATTGTCCTGAAATCGCGAATGGCTGGGTGTATAAACTCGATCTGGCTGAAAGATCTGCGGGCAGTTTTCTTTTTGATGTAGCCAATTTCACCGGACACCTGGTGCATAGTTATATGGGGTTTTTATCTGCCAGCGGGAACGAAGTCAGCGACAGCCTGTATATTGGCCCGGTGCAGATTGGCTGAATCTGTGTCTGAATAGGGAGGTATCCGCAAAAGGCCGGCGTCTCTTAATTTTTTCATCGGATGGCGGGCTATAACCATTCTGAGTAAACCGGGGAAAAACCTTTTTACCAACACACTGTATTTTTCGATGCCACCAACCAGGGCATCGTATTTTCCTGCATCAACAGCCCGAACGATTTCACGCGCGCAGGCCTCCGGAGAAATGCCACCGGCTACCGATTCCTGCATTTTTCCATTGATGGTTCCGTTTCCCTTTAATGCATGAACTGTTATTTCTGTTTTGACAAGACCAGCGGTGATCATAGTGACCCTTATTCCGTCCGATTCGTATTCTGCACGAAATGATTCGAAAAAACCATGCAACGCATGTTTGGATGCTGAATAGGCGCTTAGTTTGGGTACGCCGAATTTTCCACATAAACTGCTCGTGACGACAAAACAACCTTGTTTTTTTTCCCGCATATAGGGCAGCAGGGCCCTGCTGAGTGCAACCGGGCTGAAAAAATTTATATTCATAACCTTATAAACCATTTTAAGATTAGTAAGATGTACCATATCCCGTATCGCCATTCCTGCATTTAAAAAAACAAAATCAATGTTCTGAAATAAATTCCACGCATTCCTTGCAAAAGATTCAATCGTATTTATATCCTCCATATCAAACGGAAGGATCCGGATTTTATCCGGATGTGTACAATCTGCTTTTACCAACTCCAGATTTTCAGCGTTTCGCGCAGTGAGAATTACCATCGCGCCCATACTATTCAACTTCAGTGATAATGCTTTTCCAATACCGCTGGACGCACCGGTTACCAGACAAATTTTATTATTGAATTGATTTGTTTTCATAAAAATATTTTTTATTGAGTGAAGGAAGATTAGTTTAAAACCTGCGTCAGACTAGCCAGCAATGATCTGCTTTTTAATTCTTTTGTAAACCGATGTTCCGGTTGAAAAATCCCGTCTCTTTCACAATCATTCAATCTAAAATATTTTCGACTTGCTGAACAGAAGAAAAACAGCCAGTCCTTCATTTCCCGCCACATCGTTTTTTTTGAGGGCATAAAATGCTGAAAGAAAATCCACCGCATGATCCAGGCCAGCCATCCTGTAAACTGCATGCCGTATAATTCACCGATGCCTTTGCCTATTCCCAAACTGGCGCATTGTCCCAGTCCGCCATATGCAAAAGGCTTCAAAGATTGAGCAAGTATCATTCTTGCCATATTCCTTCCTGCATGTTCACCCTGTTTTATGGCCCAAAGCGCATTGGAGGGACATGTATTTTTGTATCCTGAACTCCTGGTATTTGATGAGTCGCCGGCGACCCAGATATCCGGATAATTAATAGTTTGCAAAAAAGAATTTGTAAATAATTTATTTTCGGGATCTCTGTCCAGATTTTCTGTGCCCGGCATAACGGTACGAACCTGACCGATTGTAGAAATAACCATATCACTCTCTATAAAAGTGCCGTTGCTGAGAAATGCACCGTGATCTGTGACGCACGTAATTTTAGTCTGATTTAATATTTTTATTCCATATTTGATTAATATTTTTTCCGAATATTTCCTGATACGTTTGAAACCGGAGGGCAAATCAGGCAGTAAATTTTTTTTACTGTTAATCAAATAAAGGGAAATGTCTGCATGCTGTAAAACTGCATATTGTCTTTTTAAAACCCGGATCAATTCAGCAAGATTAGAGGCGACTTCCAACCCCGTAAATCCGCACCCTGCAACTATGAAACGGAACGTTTTTTTTGCCTTCAGCCTGTTTGATACAGCGGCCTTTTCAAGTAAAAATTTTATCTGCCGTTTTGTTGCACGATAAGATTCTTCAGATTTGAGCCGGAAGGCATACTTTTCAACGCCCGTTACTGAAGCCGCATCTGCGGAACCCGTCGCAAGCAGAAGCTGATTATATGATACCACTCGTTTCGCTCCTGAACTGAGCGCAACGTCGACCATTTTTGATTCGGGATCGACATATACTGCTTTCCCTTTTATTAGTTCTGCATATTTAAAAATCTCTGTCAGACGGCTCAGTCGGTTTTGATCGTCTATGATTCCTGTGAGACACTCGGCTGTCCACCCGTGAAAGACATGATATTCATCCGGGCAAATTATTTTTATTTCAACCTGACCGGTCATCATTTCCAATAGTAATTCATCAATGAGCGATCTATAAGCCCAGACGGACGCATAACCGCCTCCGACTAATACGATTTGTTTAGGGATGTTGTACATAAATGACCGTTTGTTGAGTAATAATGATTCAAAGCTATTTTGCAAAATGGCCGAATCATAATTGGTGTACGGTCTTCGGAAAATCAGAATAGTAATATGTGATGTGTTATGACAACCCACAGACAAGTAAAAATCTTTTCTGCAATTTGACGTCAGTGAGATTTTGCATTTTAGCATAAAATGCAAATCATAAGAAATGGGTTAATTGATTTCTGCCAAACAAAGGACAAACAATTAACCAAAAAGGATAAAAGCGGGAAATTGATCCCATAACCCTCCGTTCTTCTTTTTGTTATACCGCAATTATTTGGAATTCAATGTATTAGAGACGAAAAGTTACACCTTGCTTTCGTACTACTTTTCAGAAAGTTTATTTTTTATCATACTGTAATTAAAATATTGCAATACTGCCCTGAGATATTCCTCCATTTTTACCGCATGCTGATCGGGAGGTTGGCCTTTCACTAATAGATCTTTTACCAGCATCGGATCTGATTTGAAATTATACAGGTAAGCCGGTTGTTCCGCTTTTTCATTGTATCCAAAAAGGTATGAAGAATCTATAGCCTGATACAGATCTCCAAAATGATTGAAGACGATTCCCGGAATTGTATCAGAAACAGGGTGCCCAAAGGACATAAAAGGTTTTTTGTAATGCAGCATATCCAGAATGGTCGGCACAATATCCAATTGCTGAACAGGTTTGTCTATTGACTGGTGAATTCGCTGTCCGGGAAGATGGAAAAAAACGGGTATCCTGAAGTTTTTATATAAACCAGCCTTTTCCCTGCCATGCAGATATATGTTATGATCTGCAGAAAAAACAAAAATTGTTTTCTTATACCAGGGCTCATTTTTGATTGCATCAAAAAATAAACGCAGGGAATAATCAAAATAACTAATACTGTTTTGTGAGGCGTCCTGGCCTTTTATGGAGAATTGTGCTTTTAAACTGTCTGGTAATGTATGGGGGAAATGTGTGGAAATATTGAAAATGACACTAAAAAAAGGAGACTTCTTTTTTACCAGTTGCGTGGCCGCATAGGGCAAAAAGTAATGATCATAAATACCCCAGTTGCCGTCATAATGACTGTTGTTGCCGTAATCATTCATTGAATAATAATTATCGATACCCAGCATTTTAGAAAATCGGGCAAATCCAAAATGATCATATCCGGCACCCATAAAAAAATTCGTATTATAACCTTCTTCCTTTAATAAAGTACCGATACCGCGGATACTGTTATTGCTGTAACTGGAATAATAAAACGGCTCATCAAAAAAAGGAGGAATTCCACCGAGCAAAGCCACAATTCCTTTATTGGATTCAAGCCCGTTGGCGTAAGCATTATTGCAAATAATACTTTCTGTCATAATGGAATCTATAAAAGGCGTTTTTGCTCTCAACGGATCTCTGTCATCCGCATATTCTTTGGCAAAACTTTCCATGATAAAAACAACCACATTCATTTTATTAAAGGGCTCTTCAGACTTCAATTGATGCCGGATGGTAAAAAGCGTATCCAGACCGGAAACGGAGTAATAGTTCTTTTCTTTTAGGATAGTTTGTCGTTTAACCAGGGAATACAAAATAGTAACGGTTGAATTAGTTGCCAGCGCCTGATATTGAGCCGGCAAATACAACAACGGGGTAGACGGTATAATGGGCCGTTCCGAAAGACCTCTTGCCAGTAATCCTGTGACCAGAAAAAAACACAGGAATGGCAAAAGATTCCGTTTCAAATAACCTTCCTTGCTATAACTGCTGCGTTTCAGTATGCGATTAAACACTATAACCGACACAAAGGATATTATAATAAACAAAACGAATAAATACCACCAGGTTTTCCAGAAAGCACCCAGCGCCGGAAAGGAATCTGCTGCAACCCGGAAAATATCAACTGTACTTCTTCGGAGATTAAATCTATAATAAGCAAGGTCGATAATATTAACAGCCAGCAAAGGAAGGTTTATAACGGACAGTAATGATACGGTCACCAGCCTTCTTGCTCCGGGAGGTAAAAGATCTTCTAATAAAAAATAATAAATAAAAAAACCCAGGTTGAGATAAAAAATACCAGAGATATCCATACGGAATCCCCAATAAATCATGGTCACCATTTCTGTTGGCGAAAAATCATTTTTACTGAAATACATCAGGTAAAATACCATCCGCAGAAAGGAATACAATAATACCAGCCAAAGAAAAATCAATATTACTTTCCTGGTCTTTTGCATATCATGGGGCTTGTTTCAATTTAAGAAAATGTTTTTCCAGTAATTGATAACTGGCAAAACTACAAACACAGGTTACCGCAAAAGATACCGCCGCCAGTGACCATGTTTTATCCCGGTGTCCGGAATTAAAAATATCCTGCTTTGAAATAATGATATATAACGGCCAGTGAAAAACATACATGCCATATGAATATTTGCCAAGACTTGTCATCAGCCTGCCCGAAAAAATGTGTTTCATGAAATGTGTATCAACGGAGAGGAAGTATCCCATAAGAGAGGCCCAGAAAATGGCATCCAGTGTAAACCCGTATTTTCTTACTATGTCAACACTATAATGCCAGGCAGTTTGCTTTACAACTATCAATACTAATATAACAGCCAGTGTCACTACGGATATATACAATAATTTGGGTTTTTGTGCTGTCAGATAATCCTTTCGCAAAAAAAGATACAGTAAAGCGCCTGCACTGAAAGCATCTATGCGGCCTGGAAGCAGAACATACCGGTAGATTTCATTAAGCGGCAAAAAAAACTGACCGCTCATCCGAAAAAGTAAACCCGCTAAGCAAAAAGACACGAGAAGAATTATCAGTCCCCTGCCCTGATTGTAAAAAAAATATATGATAAAAGGCCATAACAAATAAAACTGCATTTCGCAGGCAAGAGACCAAAAATGAATCAGTATAACATTCTGCGGCCAGCCATGAACGGAGTCATATATATTTACTGCAAAGGCCCAGTAATATAGTTGTTCCTGCAGCAGTTCCTGAAAGGAAACAGAAACAAAAGAAGGCAACAAAAATGGGATAACTACAAAAAACAATACCAAAATGGTGTAATACAACGGCACAATCCGCAAAATCCGTTTTATATAGAAAGTCCTGAAATAATGGGCCGCGCCCAGTGATTCAACCAGTTTGCCGGTAATGAGGAATCCGGACAATACAAAAAACAAATCAACCCCCGCCCACCCGAAGGAAAAAAAGTCTAAATAATGATATCCGATTACCAATAATATTGCTAATCCCCTGAATCCGTCGAGGATTTTAATTCTGTGATGCAGCAGATAAGTCACCCGTTGGCTCATTGATAGCTGGTATTTTTCCGGAAGAATGAAAGTAATGCGAAAGAAACGAATATGGGGTAAACATATCACGGAAAGAGTAATACAAGCCAAAAGCGACTCTTCAAAGTATCTTTGATCAGTAGTTATCAACAGACTGAACTGTCGTCAGCTTTACCGTGGATATGAATCCGATGCAGGCTGGTTACCCAACAAAAAAGACCCCATTTGGGATCTCTTTTTATGTAGCGAGGAGCAGACTTGAACTGCCGACCTTCGGGTTATTAATCCGATGCTCTAACCAGCTGAGCTACCTCGCCAGCGGGCTGCAAAAGTAATCGTTTTTTGATTTGATTCCGCCTGAAATGGCATCTTTTAAGCTAAAAGCGTAAAGCACAAAGCCTAATGCAACAGCAGCCTCTATCTCCTAGTTGACACTGCCAGGCCCGGACTAATGTAATGGATCATTTCTTCGGTCATCGCCTTCAGGTCAAAAGAAGGCTTCCAGCCCCAATCTTCCCTGGCTACCCGGTCATCAATAGACTCGGGCCATGAATCTGCAATGGCCTGCCTGAAATCGGGTTCATATTCGATTTTGAATTCCGGTATCAGGGCTTTGATTTCCCGTGCTATTTCTGCAGGGGTAAAGCTGATGCCGGCAAGATTATAAGAAGTACGCACCGATATGCTGGATTCAGGCGCTTCCATGAGTTCAATAGTTGCCCGCACCGCATCATCCATATACATCATCGGTAACCGCTTATCGGCGCGCAGAAAACAATTATACACCTCTCCGCGAATGGCCGAATGAAAAATTTCGATGGCATAGTCCGTAGTGCCACCACCGGGCAATGTTTTATAACTGATGAGGCCCGGATAACGAATGCTGCGAACGTCTACCCCATACCGGTGAAAATAATAATGACACCATTGTTCACCTGATAATTTGCTGATACCATATACCGTGGAAGGTGCCGCATAGGCATCCTGGGGACAATTTTCCTTTGGTGCGTCCATTCCAAAAACAGCAATACTACTTGGCCAGAAAACTTTTTCAACTCCTTCTTCCCGTGCTACTTCCAAAGTATTGATAAGGCTTTGCATATTCAGGTGCCAGGCCAGCATTGGATTTTTTTCACCAGCAGCAGAAAGCATGGCAACCAGTAAATAAATTGTTTTTACTTCATGACGACGTACCTGCACACGTAGAATTTCCTTATCCATGATATCCAAAGGCAGGAAAGGGCCTGTGCCTTTCAGCAGATCTGCTTCTCTTTTCAGGTCTGCGGCAATAATCGTTTCTCCCCCGAACTGCTGCCTGAGTGCCAGTGTCAACTCCGTTCCAATTTGTCCGGAAGCACCGATTACGAGAGTTTTGTTCATATCAGTTTAATGCAATGGAAAATTTTTGGGTTGCCGGCGGAAGGCACTGCTGATCATTACAAACCATAAATTCTACAGATCCCGTGAAATTTGTTTTTGCTTTTGTTTTCAATTTCACCAATTGCACGAAATCTACGTTGCCACTAAAATATTTTACGTCGACGCCAAACACAGCTTCGTGTTTTTGAATCAGGCTGCCGTTTTCCTTCACGGCACCGTCCAATGAATACAGTGGATTTTTTGTAAAGCTGAATTTTGTCGGAACGGGGCCTCCATCCGGAGTAAACTGGGAATAAGTATGCCAGGGACTGTTCAGATCAACATGGAAATGCAACTCGTATACATTATCTGATACTTTTTTGGCAGAATATGTCCAGTTGTAGGGTGTTCCGGTTTGTGACCTTACTGCGAAGGTAAACATTAACAAAACGGCCAGTGAGAGTATTGGTTTCATATTCAAATGTACAGTTTAGGTTTCTGTATGCAGAAATCTATACCAAAATAAATTCTTAAAAATGAAAGACGTTCAAATCAATAGAAAGCACTACAAGGATGTGAAAACTTTGCGGGATCTATTTGAGAAAGGCTTTATGCTTTACGCATGGAGCTTTCAGCTTTTAATCAGGTCTATGGCGCAGATAAAAGCAAATTGCAATGGCAATAACAAACGCTGTTGTAATAAGGTTATTCCAGAAGGCAGATTTTTTCTGGGCTCTTAATGCATCATCATGACTGATCATTTCTTCCCGGATTTCACTTGAATAGCCACCCTTGGCCATAAAAGAAATTCCTTTCTGCGTTATTTCAAGTTCCAGGCCGTCCTGTCCTACAAAACAACGTACCAGTCCGTCTTCAAAGAGGATTTCCTGCAGGTTATGAAGCTCTTCCCCAAAGAATTCACCATAGCGATCATAGAAACCGCCCATCGCTATTGCGGGCTGATCTTCAACTTCGTGCATCAGGAGAGATAGTAAGCCGTCTAATTTTTCATCCAGGCCGGGGGTCTTGCTCGTTAACTGCATCGTTTGATCTGTTTAATACATATGTAAATGAATTCATAGGTATGGAATCACAGATCGCAGGACCGTTAAACATTAGCCGAATAATGCTTACATGGAAAGTGCGGTAACAGGAGCAAATCGCTTCCCATAAAAGTAAAAATTATTTCATGAAATCAAAATATTTTTCAAATGATTTCAAGAATAAATCCCGGATTTTTTCCTGATCGCCCTTATATGTCTGAAACCCTTGCCTGCATTGGCTTCCAGGCATTCGGACGGCAGGCGGATCGTTATTAACAGGTTAAAAAAACCGATATTACGAACCCGATCATCGTTTATTTGAAATAATTTGATTATGTCTTAATGCATCCCAATATTCCTTCCCATATCCCACAAAAATTTCCGAACCCGCGGGAATATCTGCCACGGCATCTATATATACTTTTAGTCCAATTGTTTCATAAGCCGCATTGTTTTTCAGCCCTTTTTTGCGTTCTATCCCCCTGGCATCATTGGCATAGCGGCCAAGGGCTTTGCGATACGTAAATGCGTCCAGCACATGCTTATGATTTATAAAATAAATATATCCATTGGTCCCGCCGCGGTGATTCACTTCCTTCCAGGTGGTAACCTTCCCTTTATACTCAATAATTCGTGATCCTTTCCGGATCAGTTTGCGTGTAAATAAACCGCGACCTCCCGATGGTATGGTGGATCTCCTGATATATAAATGTTTCGCAAGAAAAGCCATGATTAATATGCGGTTGGGTAAGAACCGCAGATTTAGTATTGTATAAATTATCATGCCGGGGTACTACACCCGCATATGATCGGGTAACCAGTGTACAATCAAATTTTTTATCTGTTGCGCAGTCAGATTTTCATTGAGCGTTCGTTCCACAAGTGCTGCCAATTCTTCATCCGATGCAAATCGAAGGGCCGCTAACTGGCTGAAATGAAGATTCGGTTCGAGCAGTTCCAGTCTTTTGCCTGTAATAACATAATACCGAAACCGTAATTCAAGCCGTACTATACGGTTCTGATTTCCGAGGGCATAATGTTGTCGCATCATAAAAGACAACCAACCTGTAAAAATAAAAATCGCGATGATCGCAATCCATACTTCCCGTTGTTCAGGATGATGATTATAAGCAATGACTGATGCGATCAATGCAATCAACAGTAAAGGATAGTAGATAAAATGGTGCGTGGTATAATACCTGATATGGTTTTTTACATTTTGTATGGCCATAAAATGAATAATTGAAAAAATGAAATCACGGATTTTCGTCAGGATTTTTGGGCCGTACGATGAAGCGAAGTGACTGGTCTTTGTTGAGATAAGCTACTGTCCAGTTATAGAGGGTCTTGATACGGTTACGATAACTAATAAGAGACATAAGATGTACAAATAACCACATGAACCATGCGATAAATCCCTTAAAGTGAATGTGTTTAGGCAGATCGCAAACCGCTTTATTCCTTCCTATGATGGCCATGGTGCCAAGATCTTTATAATGAAATTCTTTGAGCGGTTTGTTTTCCATCATTTTTTTTAGATTCGCAGCCAGGGTTTTTGCGTGCTGAATGGAAACCTGGGCCAGCTGTGGATGGCCATTCGGATAGGCGGTTTCATGGGTTTGCATACAGGTGTCGCCGATAGCGTATATATCTTCCACACCAATCACTTTATTAAAAGGATCACATAGCATTCTTTTCCCTTTGCCGTAAGACCCGGCCGGAATTCCATGAAAAGTCATTGCAGTTACTCCGGCCGTCCAGATCAGGTTTCGGGTTTCAATAATCTCACCGGTTGAAAGAATCACCTGATCATTCACAAAGTCTTTTACCTGCGTTTTCAATTTAATAATGACACCCATTTTATTTAACGCTTCGAATGTATCGTTCTGTGAGGCCGGACTCATCGGTGCAAG
>Ga0206851_1051_pt1 | contig 37236 bp, 27 predicted proteins | sample Alteio_BWOrgCont_13_FD_152904 | JGI IMG/M metagenome (GOLD analysis project Ga0206851, IMG submission 152904) | Enriched cells from forest soil in Barre Woods Harvard Forest LTER site, Petersham, Massachusetts, United States -... | ecosystem: Environmental > Terrestrial > Soil > Temperate forest >... | reverse complement strand
GTTTATAGACTACATAGGAGTTCGACAGCTTTTTCAGGATGTCGAACGGAATGGGAACATTGCTGATCAAATGACTGTATTTGAGGTGTGTAGAATCCATATCCTTATCCGCCACCACCGAACCGGCCAGGTCTTTATCCGGGGCGCCACTGTTTTGCTTACCACTACCGCACGAAAAAAGCAGCAGGGCAAGAACCGGGCAACAAGACTTCAGCAAGTGGGTGCACATAGGCTCTATTTTAGATAACTTAAGTCCTGGTTCTTTTCGATTTTTTTCAACGTCTCAAAAATAAGGAGGATTACATTTTCCACATCCTTTTTATGTACTGATTCAACCGTTGTATGCATGTAGCGTAACGGAAGCGAGATCAATACCGAAGGTACACCGTCGCGCGAATAGGCGAAAGCATCGGTATCTGTGCCGGTTGATCGAGACACGGCTTCGCGCTGGAACGGTATTTTGTGTTTCACGGCCGTATCGATCACTGTTTTGAGGAGTTTGTTGTGAACGGCAGGGCCGTATGTCACCACCGGCCCCTTGCCGCAGGCAATATCGCCATTGGCAATTTTGTTCATCATCGGGGTCTGGGAGTCGTGGATCACATCGGTAACGATGGCAATATCGGGGTTGATGCGGTGCGAAATCATACGCGCCCCATTGAGCCCAACTTCTTCCTGCACCGAGTTGGTGATATACAGGGCAAACGGAAGTTTTGTTTTTGTTTCGTGCAGCATGCGGGCCACTTCAGCAATGATAAAACCACCTGCCCGGTTATCCAGCGCTCGACCTACATAGTACGTATCGTTCAGCACCATGAACTCGTCTTCGTAAGTAACCACACAGCCTACATGTACTCCAAGCTTTTCGACTTCAGCCAGCGAGCTGCAACCACAGTCGAGAAACAGGGTTTTGATGCTGGGCTGTTCTTCCCGGCCTGTTTCACGGGTATGGATGGCCGGCCATCCGAAGATGGCTTTCACCATGCCTTTCCCGGTATGGATATTGACCCGTTTCGAGGGTGCAATCATGTGGTCGGATCCGCCGTTTTTACGGAGGTATATAAACCCGTCCTTGGTGATGTAATGCACAAACCAGGATATTTCATCGGCATGGGCCTCGATCACCACCTTATAAGGAGCCTTGGGGTTGATCACACCAACGGCTGTACCATAAACATCGATAAAATGCTCATCGATATAAGGCTTGAGATAATCCAGCCAAAGTTTTTGTCCTTTCCACTCAAAACCGGTTGGAGAAGGGTTGTTGATATAACGCTCCAGGAAGTCGAGCGAATCTTTTGTAACAGGGCTCTTTTTTTTGGCCATAATAAAAATGTGTGATCCCTACAAAGATAAAATTATTATTGATGATCAAGTTCCGGATGAACTGATTTTGGAGGATTAAAGACATGCATGTATCATGCACTTGAGGTAACAAACAAACTGTCGGAGCATCCGCTGGATGCTTGTCAGAAAAGAAGAACGGTTGACCTGTTTTATTTTCAAGAGGATAATTGATACCTTTAACACAGGACAGGCTAACCCGGCGTCGTGTTGATTCGGGTTGAAGCATGTTTGGTCTGATGAATTGCAGCAATCATATCCCGATCAGGATTTATCATTTCAGCGCTGGCTTTGCCGTTCTGTTATTTTGTTTTGCGCTACCCTTGTTTTCACAGCCAGCCATTCTTTCCAACGCTATCCCTAACCCGGGATCTCGTATCGATCTGTCTGCTCTGTTGGTTAGCCTGCCAGCCCCCGACCTCCGGGCGCTCCAGGCCGAAGATTCAGTAAACGATAGGGGTAAAGGGCCATTCCGCTTTGGATATAATAATCTTGTAAACCTGACTTGTCAGAATTCAGGAACCTGGACCCTCCAAAACGATGGAAGCCAGAACTGGACCATCGAACTCCGTTCTGAAGGGGCCCAGACCCTCAATCTTGCTTTTGACCAGGTTCATCTCCCCCGGGGAGCTACACTCCTTGTTTGTTCTCCTGATCACAAAATTGTTCAAGGCCCTTTTACCAGTCTATCCGTCTCGGCTGATGCTGAATTGGGCACCGATGTGATCAAGGGCGAATCTGTATTGGTTGAATACCACGAACCTCCGGGTATGCATACCACCCTGCCATTCAGGTTATTCAGGGTGACCCACGGTTACCGTTCGTGGTCGTTTACGCGATCCTTTGGCCAGGCGGGGGCTTGTATCCCCAATATTCATTGCCCCGAAGGAGCATTCAGGTCTGTTCAGTCCCGCTCGGTACTCTGTGTATTGGTCGGGGGAAATGCATTTTGTACCGCAACCCTTGTCAACAACAGTGCAAACGATCAAACCCCTTATGTGCTCACTGCAAATCACTGTGGCAAAGCATCGGGTTCGTGGGTATTCAGATTCAACTGGGAAGCGCCGGGTTGTGATGATCCTCCGGTGGAACCCGATACTACACAATTTATTACCGGAGCACAAGAAATTTCGGCCTCTACCTCCTCCGATTTTCAACTTTGCCTCCTGAACAGCCCTGTACCTGCTTCCTTTCATGCTTACTATGCGGGGTGGAATGCAACTGTACAACCGGCCGACAGTGCATGCTGTATACAACACCCTTCGGGCGATATTAAAAAGGCGGCCTTCTCTGATTCGCCTGTTCTGGCTACCGTTTATGATGGCATCCATGTTTGGCAGACCGGGCCCTGGCGAGATGGGTGTACTGAACAAGGTTCGTCAGGAGCTCCGCTTTTTGACCCTTCGGGCAGGATAATCGGGCAGTTGGCAGGAGGGCCTTCGGCTTGCTGGGGGCCTGTGGCACAGGATTACGATTGTTTCGGAAGTTTTGCCGTGTCCTGGAATACGGGCCCCACACCCCAGCAACGTCTGAGTGATTGGCTGGATCCACTTCATACAGGTAGCCTGGTGAACGAGGGGTTCGATCCACTTGCATCTGAGTCGATCGCCAATTGGGCCGGGAACCTGGTTTGGTTTTATCCCAATCCTGCTCATTCCCTTCTGAATCTTCAGCTTACCAGCAGGGCAGGGGAGTTGAGATCGGTTGAGATCCTGAACAGCTGTGGAAAAAAGATTCGATCTCTCCAAAATTTTCAAAATGGAACCACCAGTCTGGCTATAGAGCTGGGTGACTTTGAACCTGGGCTCTATCTTTTTTCGGTAAGAACCACTACAGGGAGTATTCTCGAAAAGATTGTGAAGGAATAAAATGTCTCCCCGTCTATGAATTGGCTTTTCTGCGGAAGACCCGCCCTGAACCCGAATAACTTTTCTGTGTCAAAAAGCAGTTTTCTAATGAACCCGTGCAACTTCCTTGTGCCAACGCGGAAGTTGCACGGGCGACCGGAAAACTTGCGCGGGCGACCGGAAAACCTGCCCGGGCAACCGGAAAACTTGCGCGGGCGACCGGAAAACTTGCGCGGGCGACCGGAAAACTTGCTCGGGCAACCGGAAAACTTGCTCGGGCGACCGGAAAACTTCAGCGGGCGAACGCAGAAGTTGCGCGGGTGCAGGATCAGCAAACCCGTTTACACCATAAATCTATTCAGTACCAAACAGATACATAAAAAAGGCCTGCAAATGCCGGGTAGAGCATGCAGGCCTTTTTCGTAAAAACAGCGGATCTTACTTTAACGTTTCATCCAGCCATTTATAAAATTCGTTCTGCCAGACCAATGCATCCTGATCTTTCAGGATCCAGTGGTTCTCATTGGGGAAATAAAGCAATTTGCTCTTGATTCCCTGCAATTGTGCTGCCTGGAATGCTCCAAGGCCTTGTTCGATCGGCACCCGGTAATCTTTTCCTCCCTGGATGATAAGCATCGGGGTATCCCATTTCTTGACATAATTCACCGGGTTGAACTGTTCATAGCTTTTCTGGGCAGAGGCATTGGTCTTGTCCCAATAAGCGCCACCCAGATCCTGGTTCACAAACCAGATTTCCTCGGTGGTGCCGTACATGGCGCGCCAGTCGAAAATACCATCGTGGGCGATAAAGGTCTTAAAACGTTTTTCATGCATACCTGCAAGGAAGTACACCGAATATCCACCATAACTGGCGCCAACGCAACCGAGCCGGTTTTTGTCAACATACGGTTCTTTCGAAAGTTCATCGATCGAGATGAGATAGTCTTTCATATTCTGGCCCCCATAATCGCGGCTGATCTGTTCATTCCATTTCACCCCGTGGCCCGGCATCCCTCTTCGGTTAGGCGCTACGATGATATAGCCTTTGGAAGCCATCAACTGGAAATTCCAGCGGTAGGAATAAAACTGAGTCAATGGCGACTGAGGCCCTCCCTGGCAATACAACAAGGTTGGGTATTTCTTTGTTTTGTCGAAATCAGGTGGGAGCACCACCCAGACCAGCATTTTTTGTCCGTCGGTGGCCGTTACATACCTCTTTTCGATTTGCGGCAGTGAAATAGATTTGTAAACCTCATCGTTTACATGAGTAAGCTGTTTTAATTCTTTTGTCTTCAGGTCGAGTGTATAAATTTCTACGGCATGGTTCATATCTGTACGCTCCAGTACCAATGTTGAACCTGTTTGTCCGGCAATATTGTGAATGTCGTAGTCGCCATTTGTAATCTGTTTTACTACCGCGACCGTTTTTCCATCGGTCGGGCAATTCACTTCCAGAAGTTGTACTGTTCCGTCAACGGCAGCGGTAAAGAAGATGGTCTTTCCATCAGCACTCCAGCGGTAATCGTTCACGGTCCCGTCCCAATCTTTAGTCAGGTTTAATTTGCTGGAGCCGTTGAGCACAAAAATGTCATTTTTGTCAGATTCATATCCATCTGTCTTCATACTCAGCCAGGCCATAGAACCTGTTGTTGAGAAAGATGGTTTGGTATCATACCCTTCCATACCTGCGGTAAGATTCGTAGTCTTTGCTGTTTCCAGGTTATATGAATACAGATCGGTATTGGTGCTGAGTGCATATTCCTTACCGTATTTTTTCTTGGTACAGTATACCACTTCCTTACCATTTGGATTCCAGACATAATCTTCATCGCCCCCATAGGGTTTTTGCGGACAGTCATAGGGTTCATTGAGCATGATATCGATGCTGTCGGTAATCTTCTTGTCTGAGGAGAGGGTATAGACAAATACATGGCCGTACGCCCCGTCTTCCCAGGTATCCCAATGGCGGTAGTTCAGATCGTCGTAGATCATGACATCCGACTTGGTGAGGGCCGGATAAAAGTCTTTACCGTATACTTTTTTCACCTTGATATCTTTCGAGGCGATGCTGTGTTTTCCGTCTTTTGCAAGTTTTTCATCCGGAAACATCCCATCCACACTTTTAATCTCTACAGCAGTTCCACCGGCAAGCGGTATGGAGAATTGCTTACGGGTTGCCTTATCGTCGGCAATGCTATAGGTTTTTACGGTGTAGATCACCGATTTGCCATCAGCGCTGATACCCGCTGTACTTACCTTACCCAGTTGTATGAGCATTTCAGTGGTCATGGTTTTTTGAGCTTGCACCGTCTGGAGCAGGCTACAAAACGAAAGGATGCCAACAATTTTTTTCATATTTCTGGGAGATACGTTAGAACTAAACCGGCGTGAATTTACAGGATTTGTTTGAAATGAATCCCGGCCCAAAGGAGAATGAGGACGAATGCAGGTATTTGCAGACCTAAGCGGTTATTTTGCAGGATAGACGGATTCGTAACAGACTGGTTTTTGAGGCTGAATAGAACACGCATGCCTCGGTTCAGAATCGTCGAGCGAAAGGCCGGTTATGCCTTCCGTAAAACCGATCAATACCAGGACAATGATACAGAGAGGAAACACCTGGATTGAGTAGCCTGAACGTGCGCTTGCCGTGGTACCTGGAAATGAGGCTGAACAGCGGTTGAAGGCGGGGTTGTTTGAATTTAATTGAATGGAGATAAGGCAGTTAGCATTTAACATAATGCTAATTATACAAACAATTAATTGAAAATGAGGCTTTTAAAGACGACCCCAACAGGTATGAACTGTATGTCATTTCATCGCAAGTTACTGATGCGCCAGATGGTCTTGCATCAAAACATTTTTTTTATCAAATGCCCAAACCGTTTATACCATAAAGGCAAGGATTCATACTCGGTCTGATAAAAACGGATGATCTTTTGATTTTCATTTTCCCACCACAAAATCGTTGAACCCGCATCCTGTTTCAATTGTTTCAGATAATTTGAGCCATCTTGTACCAGAACCTGAGTACGTTTGTTTTCCGAAATCAACAGATCACGTTCTGCTTCGAGAGCTTGCAGCTGTTGCATCAATGCATAGACCGTAGGTTTTCTCGCAGCAAAACGTTGTTCAGCAAGCACTATCTCCTGAATAATCTGAAAACACTCCGTATTTTCACTGCAATTCATAAAAAAGAAGGCATTCATGACGATATTCTCCTCGTAAAGTTCATTTATCCGTACCAAATTTGTGGGCAAGTCACCATGCGTCAGATTGAGGTAATAACACCTCTCAACGTTCTGCTGTATGTTTTGAAGACCGTCTGTTAATGCAAATAGGAGTGCTAATTCAAAGCCCTGGGCAAGCAACGTCGATTCTATTCTTTTCTTTACCAGGTCTATAAACTGTTGATCCGAATCCTGGCTTGTGAGTAATAAAATAACAGGCGCATCCCCGTGTTTCAAATAGCTGGGGCTGAATGAAACCCGGGCAATACCCTGTTCGATCAACTGCAGTTCTTGTTCCGTTAAGCGCTTTGTTTTTGTGAGATCCAGGCAGACTGAACAAGGATCAGGAGACTGAAAATAAGTCTCGAAAACGGAGTTGTGAGCAGACCAAAGCGCTTCGGGCGTAAGCCTGATAGCGTACGTGGCATCCTTTTCGTGGAGCACCTTATCAGTGAACCTACCTGCTGAGCTGATGAATACCGGTTTTAGGAACATGGCTTACACACCTTTAATTTGATACCCCTGACTCTGTGCAATCCAGCTGAAAATCCGCTCCAGGGAATGCGTGTGTGTGCCTGTTTCGGCATCGGTTACATTTCCTTTTTCGAGTCCTGCCCGGAGCTGCAGAGGACGAAATTTATTAAAAAAATCTTCATAGATACGGCTTCTCACCCAAAACATGTTACCGGCTATGAATGTATAGTCGGTTAGAGAGAGTCCAAACTTGTGGATGTATTCCTTTAAAATCAAATTATTGGTCGAATTAAAATTGCGGTTTTCAGGATTATATTCATTACTCAGATGTTCAGAGGCGCCAACAAGTCCGAGCTGTGGACACTGGTTGAACAGATTCACGATCTCTGCGCAGGTGTCAGTCCTGACAATTTTAAGTAATTGATTTCTCCATTTTTCTCCATTCAGGATCTGGGGACTTACTTTATCATGGAGAAAAATAAATAAATCGCTTTTCACCCCGGAAGACAGGTAGAGGTCGAGTAGAGCCAGTTTTCCGCCTATGTCTTTTCCTATGTTCGGGCTCTGGAGTACCAGTGCCCCAGGGAAATCGGTCTTGATCTGTTCTATCAGGGCGTGGGGTTCCGGGCTGGGGCCGATATTGAACAAATAAAGTGGATCAAGGTTCTTCAGCCCGCTGAGAATTGACTGAAATTCAACATAGCTGTGGGTGTAAAACAAATGAACAAAAACGGCTATTTTGAAACTTCGTCCCTGAACGGTCATTTGTTAATGGGGGAAATTAATAAGGAGAACAGGTTTGGATACACAAGTTGGAATTTGAATGTCGCCGGTTTTTCCTGTTTGTAAATTCATTCTCTTCTCAATTTTTCCGGCTGACTAACACTTCGATGTATTCGGCGCGGATTCCAAGTCGGATATCATCGAGATGGACAATGGTTGTTTCCAATCCGCTTTTTTCACGAATAAAGTTGACAATATCAAAGCCCCAATGCATCGTGACCGGAGATCCAAGCGGATTTACAGGGTTGCTGTGATATTCCGGCTCTTTCAAAAACAACGGATTACCGGAAGGATCAAGGGTGGCCCAAACCTCTGTTTTCATGTGTTTATTAATCATCGGCACAGTAAAAATATGCGCCCCTCCCCTTTTCAGTGTACGTGCAATTTCAGAAAATGCTTTTTCCGGATTGTAGATATGCTCCATGACATCCTGTGTGACGATCAGATCGAACGATTCATCCGGGAATGTTTGTTCCTCCAGGTTTTCGTTGCGGTAATTCTGTACCATCGAGCCAAAGGGTTGGCCCGGGAAATACTGGGAAGAGGTATACCCCATACATTCTTTTTGCATTTTTTCGCTCACACCGCGATAGGCCGGAGACGACTCATGTATCAGCAGATTTCTCCAGTTTGGGTAGGACTCTTCGATGACTTTGATCAGCGCGCGTTCCCGGGGCATGGAAGCACAATTTGAACAAAAGAACCAATCCCGTAACCAGCTTGTCTTTGACTCAAAGATTACGTCCTGATTACAACACCCACAATAGCCCTCCTGAGAGAAATAGAAGGCATTCGGGAACGGGAGTTCCAGGACTTGACTTGTTTTTTTTTGAAATGTGCTCATGTTCTTTTTCGCTATCACCCTTCGGTTGAATAGCGAGGTAAGGTACCTAAAAGAACCTGATCCCATGTTTAAATTTCTTCTATCTTGAGTTTTTCGGAAATACAAAGCAATCCTACAATTCGTTCGCAGGCATGAGCAATGGTGCCGTCCAACTGGCCCTCTTCGAGGATAAAATCACTTTCATCCATCCCCTGCAGGAGTTTGGAGAAAACGGCAGGCTTGCACCAGAACATGGATCCGGCCGGAAATGTAAAGTCATCGGGTACCTGGAGCTTTGTTTTTTCAGCGAACCGGTTTATCATCTCCGAGTTCGACCCCATCCATTCTTTGTATGAAAAAAGATTTCCCCTGGCTACGAGCACCCCAACGTTGTCATCAAGTCTGGCAGTGGCCTCCTTGATCCGTTCAGGCGAGCCGATGAGGCTTCGGATCAGGTGATTTCTCCAATTATCGCCGTCTATACGGTGCAAGGATTTTTTGCTGTGTATCTTGCACACATACTTATACTTTAAGGGCAGAATAATTTTCAGTATTTTCAAGAATGGAAGTACGTCCCTTCCCCGATTTTCGAAGGTATAGATTTTGGCAAGCGGAAAATCGTTCTGAATTTTCCGGATCTCCTCGATGGATGCTTTACTGATTACGTTCACATACAGATCAACATCGCCCTTGAAGTGGTCCAGCTCCAGTTTGATGTCGTCCCACAGATCCATATAATACAAGTGCAGGACTACGGCGGTATCTGATTTTTTCTGTGTGTTTTGTGTGTCGAACAGCAGCTTCAGTTTATCCCTGTTGAATTTTCTCAATACGGTATAGGTAGCTTCCAAATAAGCATATCCGAATTTCCGGTCTGGTTCCAGATAGGCTGCTTCGCCCCATTCGTTCCAGGCATTGACGAACACAATTTTTTCATCCCCCGCACGGTGTTGATTTGTATAAAAACAGACGTATTCCATCCATTTCATATACAACAGAGGGGTACTGTTTACAAAAGTTGAACCTTTCCCAGGTTTTCTCGCCTCGTTATCCCAGCTCGGACAGACACCTCTGAATTTGGTATACGTCGGCTCTTTGTAATCCACACTGTAATTGATGGCCGATTTATAATCGTACACCCGCCCACTGTATTTCGAATTGAAGAGGCTGAGTGTATGGGTTACATCTTTTACATTAAAATTATTGGGTGCAAATTCTGTAGCTGCATCAAAGCCTATTTCCCTTGGATCCTGTTTATCGAAGGAGTGGGCAAGCACTAAATAGATGTTGCCGATGCCGATTTTTTGTGCATGTTTTCTCCAACGCGCCACTGTTTCCTTGATGTCAGGAAACAACGTAGGCCGGTAAATCATCAGGAGTGGCTTTCCGTTTACACGTATATACCGCTTATCGAGCAGGATCGGTTTAATTTCTTCGAGGAAGGCCAGATCGTCTTCGGGAGAATGGTTCTGTTTGAGGATCACCTCCTGATCCAGCCCATCCCACCTGCGGGTCCAGTTTTCATTTGCCCAGTTGATACAGAATGGAAAATCGAGGTCTTTATTGTCTAAAATCTGTTGCAACGGCCTGTCAATGACCTTCTGACCGCCAAACCAATAGTAATGATAACAGAATCCATGAAGTCCATAATTTTTAGCAAGCTCTATTTGTCTGCGCTGAATATCGATCAGACGTAGGTCGTAGTATCCCAACTCACCAGGTAACCTTGGTTGGTAATGGCCCCCAAACTGGGCCAGGGCTTTCGATACATTGGTCCACTCGGTGAATCCTTTCCCCCAGGCTTTGTCGTTTTCGGGTATGGGGTGATATTGGGGCAGGTAAAAAGCAATTAAGCGCAGATCGATCGGCAGCGCGACGTGCTCTTCGAACTCTACATAATCGGTAGTCATTCCAGGCTCACGTTTCTGATTCTGGACATTGAGGAATTCAAAATAAGCCTGCACATTGCCATGCTCCACCTTTTTAAACGTTCGGCCCTGTTCTTTTCCAACAAGCAGATAGTGTGTAAGCGGCTCAAGCTCTAAGTCTTTTACATCCTTATAGGTTTCGAGATAATAGGGAATATCAAACCAGGCGTTTGGGTTTCTGTTCTCTTTCCACCCCTGGGTCATATAATGCTGAAAAGGAATAATATCAGGATGGATTAAATCCGGATTTAGTTCCAGGTAGTATTCTTCATCAAAAGCTTCGGCAGGCGTGAATTCAAAACCAAGCTCCAACAGCCTCGGGATCCCGCTTCTTTTGTTTTTATTTTTGATAGATTCAATCAGGTTGGGGGCTGACGGTTTATTCTTTCCATTGGCCAGCGCCTCTTTGGGGGTAGCGTTATTTCCGAACGTTTTTCCGACAGGGTTGTGCTGAATGAAGTGAAAAAGCGGATTTAATTTTCGTGTTTGAAGTTCATCCTTATGCAGGAGAATATAGAGTTGGGTATTGAACTCCATGTTCGGGTTGCGGTCTTCCTTGTGCCCATTGACCAGGAAGTGATAAAGCGGGTTTTTATTATTCTGACGGACATCCGGATTAGAATCGAGGTAATACTTCGTATCGAAGTAGGGATTCGGGTTTACGCTCAATTTATACCCTTTTTTGAGATAATGGGTAATCGCTCCGCACTGGGTTAAAAAGGAGAATTTTAACTGACTGTTATAGTACTCCAAATCAAACAAACCTGAATCACCAATGAGAATCAGCTTTTCACGTTCCTCTGCATCATTCAGATAAAAGAAAAAATAAATATTCTTCAGAAAAAGTTTGAACCTTTTGGGGACAGCCTGCAACATGAATAGCGTGTTTGATGGCAAATATAGGAATAAAAGCACTTGCTTTCTCTCGCAAACCATAGGGAATAAAGCAGGGAAGGCTGATTTCAGGAAAACTCAGATGGATGTTCTCTTTCAGGGTTTCTTTGTACACTCCTTACCATCTCTCCATCTAAAACAGAAGCCTGTCGACTATCCTCAACCTAATGGCTTTACAGACTATGTGTTTCGTAAGGAACAACGGTTGTCTGTCATTCTCGATTCATGTCAGAATGAGCAGCTGATTTGGAGATTTTGGAGATTACCTGTACTCCGGCTATCCCGGAATTTATTCTATATTTGCAATTCACCATTCAAATAAAGATTGTGTCGTTTGAATTGGCTGATATTCATCGAATCAATACAGGTATTGCCCGGCTTTTATATCCACAAATACAGCGTTAGATGCAGTTATCATTAAGTGATTATGTGAAAGGTTGGTTTAAGCATACGAATAAATCAGAGCGCATTTGGCTCATGGCCAAGATCGAGTTTAAACTCCGGTATTATGAGAATAAGATGGGGTTATTATGGGCGCTGATGAAGCCTATTTCTGATGTTGCTGTCTATTATGTCGCCTTCAAAATAATCATGAAGATCGGCACCCCAAACTATGTTCCCTTCGTCTTTCTTGGAATCATCCTTTTCAATTATTTTGCCGAATGCACGGTTGGCACCATCCCAATTCTACAAACAAAGCGCTATCTCTATGAGTACACAAATATGGATAAGCTCGAAATTTATCTGTCTGTGATTCTCAGCAATTTCATCGGTTTTATCTTCAATCTCGTCATTTTCTTTGTCTTCTGCCAGTTTATTCCGATCCGACTCAATTTCCACATTGTCTTTCTGCCAGTGCTGCTCCTCACGCTGATGATTTTGTCGTTGGGCTTTTCGCTGATTCTTTCAAACCTGTATCTGTTTGCAAAAGATATTAGTCAGATTTGGGGCATACTCTGTAGCGTTTTGTTTTGGCTTTCACCGGTTATCTATCCGGTCGAAAAATTCCACACCTCTTTCCCAAGCCTGGAATACATCAATCCGCTGTCCGGGATTATCGCAAACACCCGCACCATACTGATGGAGAACAAAAGCCCGGATTGGCAACTCATGGGATTTGACCTGGTCTATGCCTGCTTTTTCCTTCTGGTAGGGATTGCCCTGCTCAAAAATCTTGGTCCTAACGCCTCTGAAAAGCTCTAGTAGTTTGTATCATCTCTATGGAACACACCCACGACATTGCCATTGAAGTTTTCCGTCTTCACAAGACTTTTAACATTCGTGACGACAATTACAACACCATCAAACAACGCTTCTTTCATATTTTTAATCCAACTCCGATCAGGCATTTACAGGCGCTGAAGGATATTCACTTCAGTGTCAGGAAAGGGGAATGCATCGGGATCATTGGCGGAAACGGAAGCGGGAAATCAACGCTCGTTAAATGCATGGCCAATGTCTACCAGCCCAGCCAGGGCTATGTGAAACTCACAGGAACCATGATGCTCATGAACCTGGGTGTTGGCATGAGTCATGAACTTACTGCACGTGAAAACACCTATGTTTCGGGGTCGGCGCTCGGCCTGAAAATAGCTCAGATCGATAAGATTTTCGATGAAGTGATCGGGTTTGCCGAGCTCGAAGAATTTGTAAATACCAAGATCAAGTACTTTTCAACCGGAATGGTTCAACGTCTTGCCTTCTCGATTGCGGCTCATGCGGGTGCAGACATCATGTTCCTGGATGAAGTGTTTGCTGTAGGCGATCAGAAATTTATCGAAAAGGCTGTCAGGGTGATTGAAAGATCCTGGATCGATGGACGGACTACCGTTATCGTCAGTCACAGCATGGCGGTAATCGAGAAATATTGCCAAAAAGTGGCATATATGAAAAAGGGCAATATGCTTTTTTATGGCGACCCACGAACGGCTATCGATATGTATGTGAATGATGCCTCTTCGCATGCTCAGCCCGAGTGAGCACCTACAAGTTATTCCCTGAATCCGATTGGATGAACGGATTTAGATCTCTGCTTTTAGGATGCCTTTGTACATAAGCTCCACCGTTCATTTTTTCAACGCCAATCAGGTAGATCCACGGTTTATGGTAACTCGCTTAAGCCCTGATTTATTATTCCGGGTTGTCTCTATTGAACCATCGGTTAAAAATGATTTTTAGCAAGGATTTTTGTTGATAATTCTTGCGGAACCAATCTGTCTTGATGATCAAATCATTCTTGTTCTCTATCAGCCCTTGATTCTGTTTAGATACCGTCAATAATTCTTGATGCAATTCCTCGTTTTTCAGTATGAGTGCTGTCTGCATGGAAACTAACAGTTCGTATTTCAACCTACCCGTTTCCTCATTCCGTAGAGATGTTGCCTTTTCCTCCTTCCAGCCTTCGGTCAGCCCCTGGATCTTTACATCAGCCGTTTCTTTTTCGGAAATCAGTTGCAGGTTCAAACGTTCCTGATTCTGCAACAGTGTTTTCGAATGATCTAAATCCCGGTTCAGCTTCATTTCACGTTCTGAGGCTTCCTGACTTCTGGTGAGCGTCATCACTTCATGCTGTTTCAGTTCTTCACCCTGTGCTAAAATTTTCATTTCAAGCTCCGCCAGCTGTTTCAGTACAGCATCATGCGCTTTTTGCTGCTGGTCGAGCAGCAGCTCTTTATTCAGAATCAGATTTTCGAATGCACCGGCCTCCTCTGTCTTCAACCGGAGTTCATGATTCAGGGATGATTTTTCGGTTGAGGAGCTGGCAACCTCCCGCTCCAGTTGATGAAGCAATAGGATCAATTGATCGCCCCTGGAATTCAGCTCCTCATTTTCCAGCTTTTTCTCCATCAAGAGCTGTTTCATCGCCCCTAGTTCTGTCTGTAAACCCAGGGTAACCTGACTTTCAAAAAGAGTTTGTTTCTCCAGCGCGTGTATGGCCCGAATGCTTTCCTCAAGCTTGTTTTCTGAAATCCGCCATTCTCCCTTCAAATGCTCTTTCTCCGAATGGAGCTGATCAATAGACGATCGGAATAATTCGAGTTGTCTGCTGATTTCGGAAAAAGAAGTTCTAAGTTTTAACTGCTCTTCCCGGGTATCTGCCAGCTCTGCGTTTTTGTTCGTCAATTCCTCTTTATGCTGTGTCAGGCTTCTATTCAGCACAGCTATACTTTCTGCGTAGAACGTTCCCGAGGCTTCCTGCTGAATCACCTGTTGCTGTAACATCCGAATGGTTTCTTCACGGATGTCAAGTATACGTTCTGTGTCCTGCGTCTTTTTTTCCGTCAATTTTAGTTGCTTCGATACCGTTGCAACCTCTGCGCTCATTTCCTCTATCTTCGATCCGCTCCGGTACCAAGACTGTGCCACCAGATCCTTTTGTGCCTGAGTGGGTGACGAAAGCTCTATTTCAAGATAACTTCCACCCGCCAAAAAACGCCTGTTCTCTGGAAGGAGTGTAAAATAAAGCTGAGGATCATCAGTCAGCGAAGCATATAAGGTTGCTCCTCCCGCCATGTGCTCATGCTCTAATAGAAAAAAACCATAGTGAACGTTTGCGGTTAAAGACTCTGCACTCCATTCCCAGAGTAATTCGTCAGTCATGGTCCGGAGGCGAATACCGTGTAGGTTTACAAACCCCGGTTTGTTTCCGATATCGATCCTGAATGATTCTGCTTCGTATGCTATCGCCGGAAGAGGCAGCCGGAACAGGGTCGGTTTTTCCTGTAACTCCAGATCAAGCAGGATTGAGTTTTCCTGGGAGTACACTTTTTCAGCACCGGGCCAAAACAACTGCACATTCAACTTTTTAAAATACTCCAGGCCTCCCTGTTGAATAATTGTTCCTGAATATTTCGGAGTTAGCTCTATGTTCTCTGCAGCCGAAATCAGTGTTGCCGATCCCCAAACCTCGCTCATAAACTCTGATTCGAGTTTCATATACACCGTTGTGTCCAGGTTCAGTTCCGGAAGTAATTTTTCGAAAAGTATTTCAATCAATTCCAGAATAGAAAGGGGCACGTCGGTAGCCGGAGGCTCGGCTTCACTGATTCGCCGAAGCGAGTGATACAGACCCCGAAAAGCAATATAACCCAGGGTGTCGGTACCGGGTCTGAGGAACCTCCATTCCAGGTCAAAAACGGAAAAGATCTTTCCGGTCGGATCTACAATGATATTGAAAGGTGCGAGATCAATTTTGTTCTGATGAGCCGAGTGGTTCGCCGAATCCTCGCTTGTCGTGAGATTTTTCAGTAAATCAATATAGGGCCTGGCCCAAACCAGAAGATCTTCAAGGGTCCATCCTGGCTTACGGATAAGCCTGAATAAGCCATCTATGTACAATTCGCCCCGGATGTACGGTTCATCTTCAAGTTGTTGAAACACCCATTTCGATTTATTTTCTGATTGCGGAAAGATTCTTTCCCTCAGCACCAGGCACATGTTGTCCTGGACGATAAATTTATTGAGCTTACAGAATGCCTTCGACCGGTTTGTACTGAAAGTATATGCCAACACTTCTGACTCGGTTACTGTTTCGCGATGGCTGCCTGCAACGATTAGGAATGAATTTGCAAGATCTCCCAAAAGCCCATTCTCTGCTATTACGGGCAAAGCCAGTTCTGGGTTAAATGAATGGGGATAGGAGACATTTTGAATGTAATCGGTTCGTAAACACAATACGTCCGAAACATGAAGATGCCCTGTTGTGTTGCCAAACTCAGTGATTATGGCCGTCGGGAATTTATAATCCGGGAATGCATATTGAAAAGCTATTGACCCGAACCCGGCATTTGTTAGTAGCGACGCTATTTTCTTTTTCCCGAATGTGACAGGTCCTGAGGATGTATATGAATTTTCAATTCCTGCAAACGGCCGGCCCAGGTGATCTTCGGGAGCGCCCGAAAAATATTTCAAGCCCAGCTGATTTTCAATAGCTATCAAAAGCCTTCCTCCTGGCTTCAGAAATGTCATGACATGTTCCAGCAACGCCGCTACCGGATCCTCTCCAGGGATAAACATTCGCGCATATTCCAGTACTCCGATAAGCGTGACGGCATCAAATTTCTTAGGGGTCGAAAATGATTCGATGTTGTCGCAGAATACTTCTACGTTTTTCAGATCCCGGCATCTGGCTGCCGTAATTATTGCCCTGCGGGCACTGCCCTCAACGGCAGTAACATTTCCTCCCAGCTCGCAAAGATACCGGGTGATGGCTCCGCATCCAGAGCCAAATTCAAGGATATCTCCTTTTAAAAGATGTGCCACAGGCCTCAATAAATCTGCCCGCTGTCCGCTTAAATGATACCGGCTGGGCCAATCGCTGATCTGATCTCGGAGTTCTTGAGAACCGATCGAAACATCGCCCGACCGGGTAACAATTTCAAGAATACGTTCTTCAGGTTCATCTCCATCGTTATAACTAAAATCAGAATTCCGGTCTGGGCGGAAATGAACATTCTCTGCTTGCTTCAGCACATACTGCTCGGTTATCTTACTCTTCCGGGTTGGTTCTCTTTTTACCTTACCACTCATTGCTCGGCTTAGTTTTCTCTATGAAAATCAAATATAGGGATAAAATCAGTTTTTCCACCCCCTCTCAGAATCAGAATGAAGCCGGAATGGTTCTTCAGCAGACACAGCTTGTACAGCATAACCTCCTGGTGATTCCGTGTGAATGATGTTTAGGCTTTGTATTCTAACCCTTTGTAGAATACCTTGCCAATCTGGGTTTATCAACCGTGGCAGGTAAACAGCATAAACCGTGATATTCGTGTCGAAGAAGTCTGCTGCATGTTGACGGAACAAGTGTATAAAGAAGGGTAAATACGACAGACCGGTGTGGCAGCAGGTGGATGAATGGTAGTAGGGGGCTTGATACTTATCGGATCCCGCTTCTCCTCTATTCTTTCGGGTTCGTCAGAAAAGATGCGGTTTATCTGATTAGGGTCAGAAACCCGTTAAAGTTGTACACCTTTCCATCATCACCGGTAGCATGCAGAATGTAGAAGTAGGTTCCGTTGACAGCGCTCTCCCCTCCTACAGTACGTCCATCCCAGCCCATCTGCGGAGCATTCAGTACGGCCATCTCTACTCCCCAACGGTCGAAAATACTGGCTTCGAAAGTCACAATTCCCTGGGATGATACCAGGAACAGATCATTATGACCATCGCCATTGGGGGTAAAGACATTGGGCACGGTGATCCAGGATGGAAGTTCTTTTACGTCAATAACCTCTGTACGCGTGCTTTTACAACCATCCGAATCGGTTACAGTGAGCACTACGGTATAGGTCCCCCCATTGGGATAAGTGTGGTTGGTATTAACATTCGAGCTCGTATTTCCATCGCCAAAATTCCAGGACCAGATTTGAGTATTAGATCCACTGCTATCGGTAAAGGTAATCGGAAGAGGGATTGTTCCACTGCTCACGTTTGAAGTGAAGAATGCGTGGGCGCTGTCTTCCAGCACAGTGAAATGAGCGCTGTCTGTCCCGCAGAAATTGGTAACCGCTACGGCATAAATTCCACCAACAGCAGCCGTAATCGAAGCCGTTGTAGCACCAGTGTTCCAATGGTAGCTTGCACCTCCCGTTGCATTCAATACACTTGTAAACCCACTGCATATTTTTGCAACACCTGATACCGTTGCCCTTGGAAGAGAATCTTCGGTAAGCGTTATCTTGTTTGAATCAATACCGCAGGCATTCGAAACATAAACGGTGTAGGATCCACCTCCGTTTACGGTCAGTGGATTGGAGATCGAACCGGTATTCCAGGAATAGGTTGTTCCACCACCGGCGGTAAGCGGAACCGTGTTTCCATTGCAGAAGGTAGTTACCCCGCCAGAGCTGAGTGTTGCTACCGGTTTTGTACCTGTATTTGTGACACTGTCGGTGATTGTGGAAATGCATCCGGCCGAATCGGTGATTATGCAGGTATACAGATTGCTCAGCAAGCCTGTAGCGTTGGCCGTTGTCTGACCAGCGGCTGGAGCCGGGCTCCAGGAATAGGTATAGTTTACCGTTCCTCCCAAAGCCAGCACCGATATAGATCCATTGCTTTGTTTACATGTACTTGGAACCGGAGTATCTGAAGAGGTGAGTGCGGGCGGTTGACCAATAGTAACCAGCTGAGTCTGGGTGCATCCATGTGCATCTGTGATATGGCAAGTGTAGGTGGATGCGCTTAAGCCAATAGCAGTAGCGCTCGCACTGGTATTGGGCGACCAGGAATAGGTATACCCGGTGGTTCCACCTGCCACAGAAACAGAAGCCGTCCCTGTCGAGCCTCCATTGCAAAGAGCCTTGGTGCTTGCCGGAATACTGGTCAGTAATGCAGGCTGTGTGATGGTATAGCTCTGCAATGCAGTGCAACCATTCGCATCCGTAATATGACAAGTGTATGCTCCCTGACAAAGAGCTGTTGCAGTGGCTGTGGCATTGATATTCGGCGACCAGGAATACGTATACGCAGAGGTTCCTCCCGATGCTGTAGCTGTTGCCGTTCCATCACAAGAAGCATTGCAACTGGTGTTGGTATTCGAAGGCGCGATACTCAGCAGACCAGGCTGGGTAACCGACACGGTCTGTGTGCTCAAACACCCGTTGGCATCTTTCACAAAACAGGTATAGACCGTCCCCGAACAAAGATTAGATGCAGAGAACCCCGCGCCTGTATTGGGCGACCAGGAATAGGTCAGTGCACCTGTCCCTCCAGTCGCGGTGATGCTGGCCGTACCATTACAATTCCCATTGCATGCAGGCTGACCGGAGGATGCAAGAGAGACCGTTGGCGCTCCGCTATTGATAACCGCAATGACAGAACTCTGCACACAGGAATTCAGATCTGTCACGGTTACCGTGTAGGTGCTTGCTGCAAGACCAGTTGCCGTATTCGTTCCTTGTCCTGCTGTTGGCAGGGGGATCCAGTTGAAGGAATAAGCTGCCGTTCCACCGCTGACGGCAACCGTAGCCTGTCCGTTTGCCGCACCGCATGTTGAAGGTGTAGAACCCGGTGTTAACGAAAGAATGGCTGGTTGGGTCACGGTTACGGGCTGTACCCTTGAACAACCATGTGCATCGGTTAGCGTACATGAATAGGTGCCTGCGCAAAGCAAATTTGCGGTAGGGGTCGTACTTGGGTTACCTGTCCAGGAATACGTATAGCCAGATGTCCCTCCACCGGCAGTGATGGTTGCCGTTCCATTGCATGACCCGTTACACAATGCAGCAGTGCTGGCAGGAACCGAGGTGAGTGCGGCAGGTTGGGTGATTGTATACGTTTGCTGTGTGGTGCAACCATGGGCATCGGTGAGGTGGCAGGTATACGTTCCCTGGCAAAGCGCCGAGGCCGTTAATGTTGAATTGACATTCGGCGACCAGGAATACGTATAGCTGCCCGTACCGCCACCAGCTGTAGCAGTAGCAGTTCCATCGCAAACAGCGTGACAGCTGGTGTTGGTATTGGTGGGTGTTAGGGTGAGCAAGGATGGTTGTGTTACTGTTACAATCTGACTGCTTAAGCAACCATTGGCATCTTTTACATTGCAGGTGTACGATGTGCCTGAACATAAATTGGATACAGTGGCTGCAGCGCCAACGTTTGGCGACCAGGAATAGGTCAGCGCTCCGGTTCCTCCGGTAGCGGTAATTGTGGCCGTACCGTTACATCCTCCGTTACATGCAGGAGCTGCTGAAGTAGAAAGAGAAACAGCCGGCCCTCCGTTATTATTTACGGTTATCGGAAGACTTTGAACGCATAAATTATGGTCGGTCACCGTTACGGTATAGGTTCCAGCCGCCAGACCGGTAGCCGTATTGGTTCCCTGCCCGCCGGTTGGAGCGGGTACCCAGGAATAGGTATAACCTACTGTTCCACCGATTACGGCAACCGTGGCCTGACCGTTTGAAGAACCGCATGTAGCAGCTGTTGTACCAGGTGTGAGCGTGAGCACCGCAGGTTGAGTGATCGTGGCGGGTTGCGTTATTTTACATCCATTGGCATCGGTTACGGTGCACGTGTACGTTCCCACACAAAGGGAGCTGGCAGTAGCTGTCGTACTCGGATTGCCTGACCAGGAATACGTCAACAGACCGGTACCACCGGCAGCGTTGACTGTGGCGGTACCATTACAGCTGGCATTACAGGAGTTATTGGCAATAGGACCAAGTGCACTGGTTGGGCCCGCAACATTGGTAACAACCATGGTCGTGTTTTTTGTACACCCATGCGCATCGGTAACCAGCACCGAATAGGTATTTGCCGGGAGCCCTGTAGCCGTAGGCGTAAGCTGTCCTCCTGCCGGCGCAGGGCTCCAGGAATAGGTATAGGCCGAAGTGCCCCCGTTTGCGGTTACTGTAGCTGTACCTGTAGATCCTCCGCAGTTGGCTGCTGTAGATCCGGTTGTTAAGGCCAGGGCTGTAGGTTGTGTAAGTGTAACCGTATTGGTGCTTTGGCATCCCAGCGCGGTAGAAACTGTTACCACATAGGTTCCTGCGGCAAGCCCGGAGGCTGTTGCCGCTGTTCCTCCCCCACCCGACCAGGCATAGGTATACGGAGCTGTTCCCAAACTTGCAGTGACTGTACTCGCCCCTGTGCTTCCTCCATTACAGGCAATATTTGTTTGTGTTGAAGAAAGCGTTGCCGGGTTACCTACGCTCACCACAGCGGTAGCCTTGCTTGAACAAGCGCCGTTTGTCTGGGTAACAGTATAAGTAGTAGCGGCTACCGGGTTTGCCAGTACGGTAGTACCGGTTGTTACATTCAATCCTCCCGCCGGACTCCAGCTAAAAGTGCCTGCTCCGGTTGCAACAAGTGATACATTTCCAACTCCACCGCAAATAGTACCCGTTGTCGGGGCAAGGGTGACCGGAGTGTTGGTCGTTACAGTAACCGGCACGGTGTTGGCATAAGTGGTAACACCTCCATCGCAGTTGGTGACTGTCATCGTTGCGGTATAGGTTGAATTGGTCGTTGGACAAACACTCACGCTTGTACCGGCTCCTACCACCCCAAGAGGTCCTGTCCAGTTGATTGCATACGAGGGCGCACCGGTTGGAGAAAATCTCCAGGCTTCGTTATTAGCGGTCCATGCAGTCGGGAAATTACGGTTTGGGGGACAAACGGCCACTGTACCCGCAGCATTTTGGATCCCGATAATACCAGCCCCGCCGTTCCATGCGGCGCAGGAAAAACTGTTTTGAATATAGACGTCTATATAATTGGTGTTTTCGTAAAGTACAATCTGAAGGGTGGTGTTTGGAGTGCCATTGCAAACTCCAGCCCCGTTGTCAAAGAGAGGAACATTCACCCAGCTCATGATCAGTTCCCTACAGGGCGCCGTGCCAAGGGTTTCAATGTACGAATGACCTCCAAGCCCCCCGTCCATATCCCTGAACGCTCCACAAATGGTTGGCCCCGGGAGATCGTTTGTATTCGGAAGAGCTGTGGTCAGTTGCCAGTTGTCATATCCGTTGGCATTGGTCAGGTCGAAGGTAAGTTCCCCGTTGTCTCCGAGTACAGCCTGGTTGTAATGATTTCCAAAATAACAAAAATTGAATCCCAGATTGACAGTGCTGCTCCATACATCATCGGCGCCAACAAGTATCGCTGCACCCGTATAGGGATATGGAACATATGGAATCGAACTGACAGAATAGGAAGAAGTCTGGTTATTTGAAACGACAGCCGCTGACAGGGTGGTGCATTGCCCATTACAAATGGTGACAGGGCTTCCGGCATTCACCGAGGGACATGCGGGCGCACCTTGAGCAAACAGCTGGTTGCTGGTCACGAATAGTGAAAAAATAATCGGGATTATTTTTTTCAAGAAGATGGAATTACTGACGTTTGTCTATAGAATAAAAGAGTTGGTCTACTTTATTTGGCATCTCATAAGCGTAAATGTATTTAAATTATCTTGTATTCCCAAAAAATCAGGCAATAATGTTCTTTCTATGTATATTAAAACCCCATCGTCAGAGGTTCATTCATCTTTCAAGATAGGTCGCTAAGGTATCTTCAACCTATTTCTCCATACCTGAATTAAATTGATCCCGTTCACTGAGCTGTTTCGTGGTTTATCCAGCTTGTGCGCGAATGCACCGTGTGTTAGTATTTGCGCGGCACTGATAGTCACCGGGATGTGCTATCCCTCAGGGTCGTTGTGCTGCTGGCCTTTTGAGCGCGAATGCCTGCTTCGAATGCGGGTTTATATAGAAGGGATCTTGAACAGCTTGACAAAAAAAGGCCATCCAGAACGGATGGCCTTTTTTATAGCATGCGATGAACTTATAAAGGAATAGAAAAACAATGCGTTCCGAAAAATATCACACCTCAGTAACAAGGTTCAGATAAAATCCAAATTGCGGGACCTGTTATAAAAAGATACCGGGTTTAGTTGTTATTTCTCTTCAATTCAAGGAAACACTCATCCACAATCAATCCGTTGCCGAATTCTGGACGATACGCCTTGCGTTTGCGGAGCACACACCGGTTGAACTGAGCAATCCACCCTTGCAGGTCGGTATCCGATTCAAACTTCCTGCTTTGCTGGTTTGAGGTGGCTACCACCTTATTCGAATGATCGACATTCAGGATTAATTCCCCGTCGAGGAAATAATTTGAAACTTGCCCATCCTTTTCTTCGGAAATCTGATGAACTGTTGCTTTCTCATCGCTCATAGTAGTCAAAAGTTTTGATTTTGGCAAATGTACCACGTCCGGAGTGTTAAAACAAGTATATTTGGCAGATGTTGAAAATTTGATCAAAAATATTCTGCATTTTCCGATCCAAACACCTTCATTTCCCAAATCCGAATGAAATCTCCCGCTCAACCTGCCGTCTCTCCGCTGGTTTTCAAATTTTTAAAGGATCTTGGCAAAAACAACAACCGAATTTGGTTCAATGCGCAGAAAAACACCTACCTGGCAGCTCATAATCAGATGATTGCGTTTGCAGACAGGCTGCTCCTGGAGATGCACAAACACGACCTGATCGAAACCGTATCAGGAAAAAAAAGCCTTTACCGCATTTATGCCGATATCCGTTTTTCGAAAGCCAAGACTCCCTATCATACCTATTGGTCGGGCAGCTTCAAAAGAGCCACCCAGCAGCTGAGGGGCGGCTATTATTACCACCTTGAACCGGGAAACTCATACATGGCCGGTGGCTTTTTTGCACCAAATCCGGATGATCTGTTGCTGATCAGGAAAGAACTGGAATACAATGCCCCCGAATTCAGAAAGATACTCAAGGCTAAAGCCTCTTTTTTTGAACTCCTGCCTGGGGCCTGTTTGAAAATAGCTCCCAACGGTTTCGACCCGGCACATCCGGCCATTGATCTGATACGCCACAAACAATTTTACCTCAAACACCGTTTTACGGACAAAGAGGTATTGGATCCCAAGTTTGTGTTCACCCTCAACAAAGCCTTTAAAAATTTACGCCCCTTTTTCGATCACATGAGCGAGATTTTGTCGGGCGATTCAAATGGTGTTCCGCTCTCAGAACGTTGATTTTCTATTCCAATTGCTCCATCCTTCCACCTCTGATCGGGTATTCCCTTCCATTAATCAGGGCTCACTCAAAAAGTCAGAACACGACACCGCGCTTCAGCGCCGGGGATGACATCCCCCGCGCTAAAGCGCGGGTTACTGATTAGGTTTGTGAGGCGAAAAATGGGAGAGACGGAAACATTTCCGTTAACGAAATGACATTGGGCTAAAGCCCACGGATGTGGGGTATTTAGACCCCGTATTCTAAAGCGCGGGGTTACTTATTTCAATACACTCCGGATTAAAAAATTCATTGAACACAATGAATGTCTGAAACATACAGCCTGCAAGCGTTTTAAACTAAATCAATACTTCTGCCTGTACCTGTTTGACAAAAAAACAAATGTAACCGAATGATTGTGTGATGGTTGGGTGTGTTTGTGTGAACCCTGATTAACAAAATTTTTGGCATTCTTCTTCCATTCGGGATGCTGTTTTACATGCTCCGCTTCCATTTGAGCCATCTCCTCAATGACCGGATAAGCCAATTATTCTGAGTGCTATATTATTTTTATAGAATTATCAGGATAAATATAGTTCATGTAATAGTGTTGATTTGGTAACGTAATTACTACATTCGCTTAACACACAAGACACACACATTCCACTTATTCATCCAAAAGGTATGAAAAAATCAATTCTTTGTTTATCTGCCATGCTTTCAATGACCTGTGTATCACACGCACAGGTTAAAATATTGTTTGATGCAACAGAAGGGCAATCATCCGGCAATTCAGACTGGGTTATTGATGCCGATCTCGACAATCTGGCCTATACCGGCACCGGAGGCATACCTGTCATTTCCGGGTCATCCTCGAACGGCTGGCATTCAAATGCCCAACGTATGCCTACCCCTGCCCAATCGGGTGTAACAGCTACCACGCTTGAAACATACTGGACCGGGTCGTCTTCTACCTGGGCTATAGACATGGTAAAGCATGGTTATGAGGTCGAAACCCTTCCAACATTCGATTCGATTACCTACGGGAACGTAAATCACCCCCAGGATTTGATGAATTACAAGGTGTTTATTGTCGACGAACCTCAGTTCCCGTTTTCAACCCGGGTAAAAACGGCTTTAATGAATTTCGTAAATAATGGAGGAGGCTTGTTTATGGTTTCAGACCATGCCGGTTCATCGCGTACAAATAATGGATGGGATTCGCCAATGGTGTGGAACGATTTCATCAAACACAACCCGATTAAAGATACGGCCTTTGGTTTCACCTTCGACTCACTGAATATCTCTCCAAGTTCGGCACATATAAATGCTTCTGCCACAGATTCTGTGCTCCATGGCCCAATGGGCAATTGCCCTGGGATGGAATGGCACAACGGTACAACCATGACCATGTATCCGGCAAAAAATGCAAGCGTCACAGGCGATGTGTTTCAGACTACGATCGGCAATACCGGGGTCATGTTCGGGCATGGGCGGTATGGTGCGGGCAAGTTCGCTTTCGAAGGAGACAGCTCGCCTACAGATGACGGAACCGGAAATGTAAAGTCTAGTTTATATACCGATTTTAGCGGAGACCCCGGTGATGAAGAAGAAATCATCATCGTAAATGCCACCATCTGGTTAGCCGAAGGAGGAAGCCCGACCGGGACTCAGAATCTATCGGTCACACCCCTGAAATTTGAGGTCTATCCAAACCCGATGAACGGAGAAAGTCGTGTTAAATATATTCTTGATGAAAGTGGCCCTGTATTACTCACCCTCAGTGATATAACAGGCAAAGTGGTGAAAGTTATTTACAACGCGCAGGCGAACCAGGGTTTACAGATTGCTTCGTTTGAAAGCGGCGATCTTTCTACCGGTGTGTATCTCTGCCGTCTTCAAACAAACCATCTCAACCAGGTTCAGAAAGTGATTGTATCAAGGTAGTAAAAGCGCCCGCATGCTCAGAGCATTCAGGAACCGAAGATTTTGATTTTGCCTTCAAAACGTTACCGAAGGCGGAAAAAAAAAAAGGGTATTGAGAAACCATTTCTCAATACCCTTTTTGTTTGATCCTGATCCGGTTATTCCAGATATCTGGCCTTGATTGTTCTCACATGATGCGCAGAATGACCGGCAATGGCAAAGATATAGGCACGAGCCGTGGTGGTGATCCCATCTGAAGTGCCCGTTCTGGAGAGCGCTTCTTCATCCAGGTTTTTAAAAAGTATGATATTTGCTTCGCGAAGCACCGAAAATTCGTGGGCCAGATCGTAAAAACTGCGCTTATTGAATTTGCCTGCCGTTACATACATCTTTTCATCAAAACCAGGAAGCTCTTTGCTGTCGCCCCGGGCAAAACGCAGGACGCGGTACCCAAAAACACGTTCACAATCGATCAGATGACCGATCACTTCCTTGATGGTCCATTTTCCGGGAGCATAAGCATAATCTTCTTTGTCGGTTGGCAGGTCTGATACAAGGGCCTGGAGCTCCAGCATCTGGCCTTCCAATGCCCGGATGACATTTTCTCCAGGTATGAGCCGGATATATTGTTCATGATATTCCGGATATTCAGACTTCTCGGGATGCCTCATAGGATCTGATTGTTAATGATATGGATGGATCAAAGATACTATTTCCGTTTGTTTTGAACCGGCTTCACTGAAATTTTAAGATGCTAATCGTGTCTGAATCAGGTAAGACCTCCCACCGGTTTGTTTTTTTGAAGTCGCTCAGACACCGTTCGCAACTGGCGGTTTCCTGCTTTCTGCCAATGCTTCCATCCCACAAAAACAGCAGCCCCTAAACCCTCAGCGTTGATTTCTTGCGCGTTCGACAAGCCATATAGAATTGCCCCCGGTATTTTGACAGCGAATTTAATTTCACAAACAACTGATACATAGAGACAATGGTTCATTTTAAGCCTGGCCAGAGCATAATCTCTACCTTCATACAGACGATCGTATTTTCATCGTAAATGACTAAGCTGACACAGCATACGGCCTATTCAAGATCTGGTAAAATAGCGCTGTCTCCCAGGTTCAGGACGGAAGGAAAAACAGTTAATCGGATTGAATAACCAGACTGACACCTGATTCTGTATACCGATTATCAAAAATCAGCTAATTGATAAATCCATTTCAAATTGCATTCAAAAGCGCCTTCCCCTGCCCCACTTCTCGTAAATATCCCCTCTCAGTCCTACTATTTTAGTACCTTCGTTAGCCAAATCGAAAACGGCGGCTACTGGTATGAAAATAGCATTGCTTGGTTATGGAAAAATGGGAAAGGAAATCGAGCAGATTGCCATCCAGCGTAACCACCAGATTGTACTGAAAACCACAACACTTAGCGCGGCAGCGCTAACACCGGCAGCGTTGAAAGGAATCGATGCGGCAATTGAATTCAGCGCCCCGGCCAGCGCCTATACCCTTATCCAAACCTGTTTTCAGGCAAACATCCCCGTTGTTTCGGGAACAACCGGATGGCTTGCACAACTCGATGAAATCAAAACCGCTTGCTTAATGACCGGGAACACTTTTTTTTATGCCTCGAATTACAGCATTGGGGTAAACATTTTTTTCGAGGTCAACCGTTCATTGGCCAGGCTAATGAACAAATATGAGAGTTATGAGCCAGGTCTGGAGGAAATCCATCACCAGTACAAAAAGGATGCGCCCAGTGGTACGGCCATTACCCTGGCCGAAGACATGCTGGCCGAAATCAGCCGGAAGAAAAACTGGATAGAAGGCATCAGCGCCGAAAAATCGGTAATCCAGATCCACAGCATTCGCCAAGGGCAGGTGCCCGGAACACATAAGGTACGCTATGAGTCGGATATTGATGACATCGAGATTACCCACACCGCCCACAATCGAAAAGGATTTGCACTTGGAGCGGTTCTTGCTGCCGAATGGATCCCTGGAAAAAAAGGTGTTTTTGGAATGAACGATATGCTGGGATTTGACCGAACCAGACCATAAACCGCAATATCCAGACATCGATTAGACAAACCATCAGGAAACGGCTGAAAAAACAGAATAAGATTCAAATACGTACGTTACTCAAAACTATATGCAACCCATCCAGTACTTCCTTCTTCTCAGCATCCTTCTTCTTTTTGCCGGGCTCTATAAGATCTTTGAAAAAGCCGGTGAGCAAGGCTGGAAAGCCCTTGTTCCCGTGTATCATTTTGTGGTTTGGCTAAAAATCCTGAAAAAGCCCTGGTGGTGGATCTTTCTGATCCTCATCCCAACTATCAGCTGGCTGATGCTATTCATCCTGTTTGTGGAGACATCCAAAGCCTTTGGAAAACGTACGCTCAAAGAACATCTTTTTGCCCTGATCGGTTATTTTATCTGCCTCCCCATGCTGGGTTTTAGCAAAACCGAAACCTGGACTGGCCCCCCGGTTGAAATACGGGCCAAGAAAACCCTGATGCGCGAGTGGGGAGAAGCCGGTTTGTTTGCTGTGGTTGCGGCAACAATTATCCGGACCTTCTTTTTCGAAGCGTTCACCATCCCTACCTCTTCGCTTGAAAAATCGTTGCTTGTGGGCGATTATCTGTTTGTCAGCAAGATCAGCTATGGGGCCAAGGTGCCCAACACCCCCCTTTCCTTTCCGTTTGCCCACAACACCATGCCCCTTTCTAAAAGCATGCCTAGCTACCTGAACTGGATCAAACTTCCGAACGTCAGATTACCGGGCCTGGGCAAGGTCGAACGAAACGACTATGTGGTCTTTAATTGGCCCGAAGGCGATACGGTTGAACTGCATCACTCAGACCAAAGCTATTATGCACTCTGCCGGCGCAACGGACGGAACAAAGTGCTTGACCCCACGGCCTACGATATACGCGATGGACAACCCCTGGGCGATGTGGTGGCAAGACCAGTCGACAAACTCGATAACTATGTAAAACGCTGTGTGGTACTGCCTGGGGACAAATTTGAGATCCGGAACAAAACCATCTTTATCAACGGACAACCGGCCTATGTGCCACCCAATGTTCAATACAGTTATCTGATCGATAACCGCAAATACCTCCTTTTTGACTCTACCACCATTTTTGATGAGAACCCGCGTCAGCTCAGGCTTGGCAAAGAACTTGACATTACCGACAGGCCCCAGCCGGTGTATCAGAATAATACCAATATCCTTGAAGTACAACTTACGGCCCATGATGTGGAGATCCTGAAACAGATAGACGACAAATCAATCCAGGAACTTTGCGATTCAACATATAATGTACGAAGAGATTTCGATGTATTCCCCCATTCAGATCATTACCGCTGGACAAAGGACAACTATGGCCCTGTGCTGGCGCCCCAACAAGGCGCTTCGGTTGCCCTCGACACACTCAACTTGCCCCTCTACGAACGCATCATCGGGGTGTATGAAGGGAATAAACTCGAAAAGAAAAACGGACAGATTATCATCAACGGAAAACCTTCCACAAGCTATACCTTTAAGCAAAACTACTATTTCATGCTGGGCGATAACAGACATAACTCCCTCGATTCGCGTTACTGGGGCTTTGTACCCGAAGATCATATCGTTGGGAAACCGGTGTTTATCTGGATGTCGATCAAGAAGGATACTCCTTTTGCTGAAAAATTCAGATGGAAACGGTTCTTTACCTTTGTTCAATCCGATCATATCTCCAAATCGTATCTGCTGTATTTCCTGCTCATTGGAGGAGGTATCTGGGCCTGGTTTTCTTTTAAAGGAAGAAAGAAGGATGCCACCCCGGTGAAAGAAATTTTAAACAAAGGACAAAAGAAATAAATTCTGCTGACCAACAACTGACAGTAAGGATCAAACATCCTATTCACCCCAAGGTAACACACACACTGCACCCATGAATGTCCTGATTGTTGAAGATGAACAAACCCTAAGCCGGGAAATCGGTATTTATCTGGCCAAGGAAAATTTTACCTGCGATATAGCCAGGACGAAGAGAGAGGCTTCTGAAAAAATCTATGTAAACAATTATGATTTCATCCTGTTGGATCTGGGTCTTCCGGATGGGGATGGCCTCAGTCTGATCGAGGAAGCAAAAAACGCCGAGAAAGAGGCTTCGTTCATTGTTCTTACTGCCCGCGGGGCCACAGGCGATAAGATTGCGGGGCTCAACCTCGGGGCCGACGATTACCTGGCTAAACCCTTTTCTCTGCCCGAGCTTCACAGCCGTATGCAGGCCATCACACGTCGCCGTCACGGTCTGAAAAAAAACACCATCTCTTTCTACGGTCTTGTCATGGATATACAGAACCGCACCGTAAGCTGTGGCGACAAGGAAGTGGCGCTCACAAAAAAAGAATTCGACATCCTGCATTACCTGCTCCTTAACAAAAACAGGGTCCTTACCCGGCTGCAACTCACCGAGCATATCTGGGGAAATATACTGGAAGATGATTATGACAGCAATTACATGGATGTACACATCAAAAACCTCCGAAAAAAACTTTCGGCCTTTGCCGAAACCGATTGGCTGGAAACAGTACGCGGCATCGGGTATAAGGTGACCCTGAAATGAAATTACGCAGCAAGCTTAGTCTTTACAGCACCCTCAGCAAACTCCTGGTTCTGATTGCGTTTATCGTGATCGTACCTATAATTATCTCCTTTGTCTCTACCCAGCATACCGATTCCCGTCTTACCAATATGAAAGACAAGGTGATCAAGCTGGTTGACAAGGTAGGGATCAAGGAATTTCTGGAAGAAGAAGAGGACAGTGTCTTTGCCAGTTACAATATCCTGAAAGAGGAATACATTAGTATTGAACCAACCGATAAGGTAATCCCCTCCCCTGTTTTCGAAAACACCAGCCGGATCTGGGAAGATGCAACGGTAGACTACCGTCTGCTCACGGTTACCTTCCGGCATGCAGGCCACCTGTACCTGATGGAGATTGGCAAGAGCCTGGCCGTGGTGAAAGACCTGAACGGGGTATTGCAACGCGTTGCATTTTTTGTGCTTATCATTTCCTTTGCCATCACAATCTTGCTGAACATCGGTTATTCCAATTACCTGCTCCGCCCATTTCACCTGATTATTGAAAAAAAACTAAAAACGGTGAACCATCCCGAAAAATTCAACTTCGAAACAATCCCCACCACCACCGCCGATTTTGTGTACCTCGATCAGACCATCAACGAAATGATGCACAAGATCAAGAATACCTTTGCCAGAGAAAAAGAGTTTATCTCCAACGTGTCGCATGAGCTGCTGACTCCCATCAGCGTCTTGCAGACACGGTTTGAGAACATGCTCAGCGAGGGGCGCCTGGACGAAGAAAGTTATATGCGTATCATCGATTCGCTCAAAACCCTGAACAGGCTTAAAAAGGTTACAAACACACTCCTGCTTATCTCCAGGATTGAGAATGCCCAATACTTAAAAAACGATGTAGTCAGTCTGAAAGACCTGGCCAACGAAGTGATATCTGAGATTGAAGAACGTTTCACCGAAAAAAACATCGCCGCACACATCCTTTTTTCGGACGATTTCAGGATGCAAGCCTCCAACAGGGATCTGCTCTTCACCCTGTTGTTCAATCTGGTCAACAATGCTATTAAATACAACAAGCCGGAAGGAGAAATATTTATCCGCGGTTATCTGAAGGATGAATATTTCCTGCTGGAGGTGGAAGATACCGGGATCGGGATACCGGCCGAGCATCTTTCGAACATTTTCAGCAGGTTTAAACGCGTGAACACAACACTCACAGAGGGTTTCGGACTGGGACTGCCCATTGTAAAAACCATAGCCGATTTTCACGAAATCAGGGTTGAGGTAGCCTCCGAACCCGGAAAAGGATCAATTTTCAGGCTTGTCATTAAAAATAGTTAGAAAATAATTAGGAAAAAGCCCTGTTCTTCATAATAGCTTCATTCTGAGGTTGCATCTTTGCTGTGTAATTAAAACAGAACCAAACAAACAATTCAAAAACAAACAACATGAAAAAGATCGCTTCAATCCTGTTCGTAGTTGCTTTCGCAACTTCAATGTCTTTCGCTCAAGATGCAGCTAAGAAAGATGCAGCTCCTGCAAAAAAAGAAGCAGCTCCTGCTAAGAAAGACGGCAAAGATGCTAAGAAAGACGGCAAAAAGAAAGATGCTCCTGCTAAGAAAGAAGAAGCAAAACCAAAGAACTAATTATACGCTCTTTGAACAAAAAAAATCCTGTAGCAATGCAGGATTTTTTTTTGTGACCTATTCTCCGGTTTTACAAACCCATATCACCCCGGCCAAACTAAATTAAAAATCAATAATTCCCCACGGTTAGCATGACCAGGGTACATGCTTCTATGGCTTCTATCCCTCCCTGTTTGTGGATGAGTTCTTCAAAGGCCGGGTTCTCGGTTCCTGGGTTGAAGATCACCCGTCTGGGTTTCAGAGCCAGGATATAGTCATAATACGCCGGTTGATGATCGGGCCCTACGTACAGGGTTACCGTATCTATTCCCTTCAGATCGGGTTTCCCGTTCAAAATCTTTACCCCAAGTACCTCTCCCTCCTGACGCCCAAGACCAACAACTTCGTGATGATTTTTGAGCAGCAGGTCGACGGCCTTATACGCATAGCGGTCGGTCTTGTCCGTCGCACCGATTACGAGTGTTTTCATATAAAAAGGATTAAGAGTTACAATTTTCGATTTAGGATATGCCGGTATTGGCATTGGAGATTTAGGTGAAGGTAATGAAGTTCAGAAAGCAATAAAAAAGAATGCAACGAAAACGACGTTCCTCACACGAAGCTCTTTCATTCGGTGTAATCCAAATCCTTTGCATGTGTTTCGGCCATTTTCCAGACTGACAGCAAGGCCAGCAGGACGACAACCGCTCCTACAATCATGGCTGAATTCAGAACCCCGTTCCCATCATGCGTATTGCACCAGGTTTCTTTTGACATCCAGCTCCACCACACAGTCATCAGGATTACGGCTCCGCGTACAAAGTTAGGTACTGTGGTGGTTACCGTTGAACGGATATTTGTCCCAAATTGTTCAGAAGCTACCGTAATAAACATAGACCAATACCCCTGGGCGATGCCCAGAAAGAACATAATGACATAAAACAAGGTGGTTGAAACCCCAAAGGCAGAGCAATACAGATAAGACATGAGAGCTACGCACAGAATTGCCAAACCGATTGCCTTTCTTCTCGACTTCAGCTTCTGGCTCAGAAAACCGGTGATCAGACTCCCCATAGCAGCCCCTGTATAATGAAACATAATAGCCCTGCCAGGAACAATAACCCCGTGTACTCCAAGCGCCTCGCCAAATTCTTTGGAAAAGGTGATGAGTATGCCGATCACAAACCAGACCGGTATCCCGATGAGGATGCAACGCAAATACTTCATAAATTGACCAAAACTGCTGAAAAGGCTCAAAAAATTACCCCTGACTACAGACGATTCCTTGACTTTTTCGAACATGCCCGATTCGCTGACATAGATCCGGAGTGCCAGTAAACAAAGCCCCAGACCACCACCCGTCCAATAGGCTTGTCTCCATCCCCATTCCGAAACAAGATAAGCCAGTACGGCCCCGCAGATGCCTACCCCGGCAACGATGCTGGTGGCATAGGCCCTCGTATCCTTGTTCATGACTTCGGCCACAAGCGTGATGCCTATGCCCAACTCACCGGCCAGACCGAAACCGGCAATCAGCCTGAGCGCGGCATACATAGAAAGACTGTGATCGACAAACCCGTTGGCAATATTAGCAAGTGAATAGACTAAGATGGTGCCAAACAAAGTAGCCAGCCTTCCGCGTTTGTCCCCTAATATCCCCCAAACAATTCCTCCTGCCAGCATCCCGATCATCTGCATATTGATGAGAAAGATACCCGACGATTTGAGCTCCGCCTCCCCTATCCCCATGGCACGGAGGCTGGGGATGCGAACAATGCTGAACAGGATAAGATCGTAGATATCCACGAAATACCCCAGGGCAGCCACAATCACAATAATATTCAGGGGGTTGCGGTGATTTTGGTTCATGGGGCCCAAATTACTAAATTAATATTTTGTCAAAAAATTGTCAATTGATAAAGAGATGTTACTTTTGCGCCGGAGAGATGGCAGAGTGGTCTATTGCGGTAGTCTTGAAAACTACTGAGTGTAACAGCTCCGGGGGTTCGAATCCCTCTCTCTCCGCCTTCGCTCGCTGAAGCGAGCTACGGCGGACAAAGTCCGCAGTAGCCGCGAAAGCGAGCAGTTGCAAGATAGCGATAGTGATGCGACGCCGCATTTACTACTGCTTCTACCCTCGCAGTCTGCCTGACTGCTGCGAGCGATGCAAAAAGATTACCAGTCCCGATTTATCGGGACTGGTTTTTATCCCCAGAAACACCCCTTCGTTTCAACTATCAACCCAAAACGAAGGCAAATACTGACAAAATAATACCCACACCATATGTGGTACGTCGATCCCGACAAACATTGCTTATATATTTCTATAGCACCTTGAAAATTCTTCTTTGATTTGTAACTCAAGTGATTTAATTATTACGACATCAGTCTGAAAGTCAAATAGGCGACTGGTTTTTGAGACCCTTGTTTGAATTACAATTTTCATTGCATAGCTTTTCCCTATTGACGCCTTCTCTATTTTTTCAATTGCATCCTCAACTGTTTCATATTCACCTTGAATTTTAACAGGAACAGGTTTCCCCTCATAATGCTCCTTCAAAAACCCATCAATTCCAGAATTTCGCTGTACTGGAAAGGCATTTAAATTTGATAATATTGCTAATTCCTTTTCTGTTTTTTCCAAATAAACATCCATTCCCTTTTTTAACAAATTAGATTCCGTAATTACCATCTCTTCAAGTCGAGAGTATGCTAAATTTACTGCGTCAATTGAAACGTCAATTCCAATGTACTTCCTTTTCAATAGTTTTGCAGAAACACAAGTTGTTCCACTTCCACAGAAAGGGTCTAATACAATATCTCCTTCATTGGTAGAAATATTTATTATTTGATTTAAAAGCAATACGGGCTTTTGAGTAGGATAGCCACTTCTCTCTTTTGCCTTTGGGTTCAAATATGGAATTTCCCATACATCAGACAATGGTACACCTTTTTTTCCTTTCCCTATAATGACATTACCTTCGTCATCCCTTTTGTAAATAGATTTCCCATTTTCATTCCTTTCTCTGTCCTGTAATATTTGATCTAAGTTAGTTGTCGCAGAGTAATCAGTGTAAATCGTATTAAACTTGAATTGATCCGTCTTGGAATAGAAAAATATTATTTGATGAGAGTTTAATAACCCTTTTTTTGCATTAGACCATCGTTTATATGACCAGATTATCTCACTTTGAAAGTTCTCTTTTCCAAATACTTTATCTAAAATAATTCTGATATTATGTGAGGCTGTTTTATCGCAATGCAAGAAAACACTCCCTGAATCCTTAAGCAATCTCTTGCATTGGATTAAAGTGTTTTCAATTAATTGTAAATACTCATCTATTGAATCGTACTTGTCGTCAAATTCATAAACTTTAGAATTATCACGACTAGAAAGAGTATGTTTTTTTTGAGTGAAAAATGGCGGGTCAAAGTATACCAAATCAATTTGGTGGCTTGAAATATCATTTAGCTTTTCAACACAATTGCCGTGTATAATTTTATTAGTTTCCATTTTCAGGTACCCTTTCGTTAGCAATTTCCGTTAAAATCGTCTTTAAATCAACTCCTGTGTATAAATGCAAATATTGCCATGCCTCATCTCCTCCATAGTATTCACCATCAACTCCCGCATAAAGAGTTTTCAATGTTTGTTGAATCCTTATGGATTGTTCTCTTAATGGGTAATAGAACATAACCCTAATTGGTTTGTAGCCATGATTTTTTATAACCTGTACTCTTGTATGTTCTTTGGTAATGTGGTCTCCATCAGTAGTTGCATCTCTCCATTTAATTTCTATCGCATCATTTTTATGCAGGAAATCAATTTCAAATGTTTTAGGTCTTTGCCCAATTGCATTTGGAATTTTTGTCTTTTCCCCTTCCGGACATTTATATTTTAAACATAAAATCGCTGCATCTTCTAAAAATGATCCCGCATGTTTATAAAGAAACCTTCCAGTATTTTGATACATATCGATAAGTTGACCTTCTTTCGTTGTAATTCCCAAAACCCTGTAAACCAAATAATGAGAATTGTCATCGGATTTCATTTCTTCTTTTCGCTGTTCGATTTTCAGGCCAAGATCCGCTGAATATAACTCTGCTAACTCCTTTATCTTCTTTTTTAATTCTTCCATTTTAAGTAAAAATATTTATTAGAAAAAGGATTTTCGATATGCCAATCTATTTCGGTATAAATGCCACTACCTTTTGATTCATTTCATTTCCTTGCAGTAATCTCTGCGATGATATTATGTTGCGTAATATGCAAAATCACTTGTATGAAGCAGAGAATAATGTGGCTTAAAATGCATCATCCCACAAAATTAAATTAGAATTATACTAATGAAACTGTGGTCGATAATCGCGACCTTATTTTATTATTTTTAATGTCTTTTAAGTCGTTCTCTATACTCGATGAAGTATCTTTATCTGATGTTTTTAATACTTTACCCAAATACGAAAGCTTCTTACGGTTCATAGTAATGATGTCCATCCAGGTCATATGTCATAATTTGTAACGGAATAGCTTTTGTAATTTAGAAAAAATAATCACTGCCTTGACGAATGGTTTTATCTATTTGAAAAATTTATTGAGATCAGTTTTAAATTTATCAATTAATTCCCCCCTTTCATTCAACCATTCTGGTAGTAATTACTTCCACGCCTTTTTTTTCTGGTAGAGTTTTGCACCCCACTTAAACCCAAAAACACCATGAAAGACCTCAAAATCTTCTTTTTTATCAAAAAAGACAAGAAATACAGGGAAGGGCTCACTGCCATTTACGGAAAAATCAGCTATCTGGACAGTTCAACAACCTATGCAACAGGGCTGGTCATAAAGACAGCCGACTGGAAAAAAACAAAACAGCTTTCTAAACCGAAGACCCAAGACGAAGAGGACTTGCAAAAAGAGCGGGATAGACAGAAAAACACCATTAAAAGATTCAAAGCGGTATTGGAATTGCAGGAAAAACCAATAACTGACTATTTCGGAGTAACCTGACCCACCCGTTTCGGAGCAAGCTGACCCACCCATTTCGGAGTAAAGTGACCCGTCTCTGTTTGGGATAGAGGCAAGGTTTATAGCTGCCGTTCCGGCACATATTGACCCGTGTCCAGGCTGCCATTCCGGCACAATGTGACCCGTTCAGGTAAGCTGCCATTCCGGCACATACTGACCCGTCCAACGTGTTATTTCGGCACAATCTGACCCACCTTTAAAGAACTCAGGAAGCATAACCGGGCTAATAATGCGGGTTTAGTGTAACGCTATT
>Ga0206851_1050_pt1 | contig 37485 bp, 36 predicted proteins | sample Alteio_BWOrgCont_13_FD_152904 | JGI IMG/M metagenome (GOLD analysis project Ga0206851, IMG submission 152904) | Enriched cells from forest soil in Barre Woods Harvard Forest LTER site, Petersham, Massachusetts, United States -... | ecosystem: Environmental > Terrestrial > Soil > Temperate forest >... | reverse complement strand
TGCTAATCTCAAGGCGCAAGGATGGTGGTTATTACGGACGAGATTTGAAAAAACTTATAAAGCCGTGACACAGGGCGTTGTATTCCCTTCGGAAGAACTGATCTCTATAGACTCCACCATTCCGTATCTCCATGAAATCGAGATCGAACTATCACAAGCGACTAATACCTATAACGGCAAAGGTAAAATAGTCGTTGATAAAAAGCCGGATGGGGGTAAAAGTCCTAATTTGGCAGACGCGATTGTGATGTGTTTCAACCCGAGAATATATAACGGGCTTTTTTCAAGTTTTTAACGGGCTTTTTTCTACTAGAGTGGCTTGATAAATCATGGATATATTATGATAATGTATCATGTTAACAGCATGGTAAGCGGCCGGTGAAGGCCGCTTAAATATTAACCTATTTTAATCCGTCGAACAATTCACTCAGGGTTACTTCCAGCGCATTTGCTATTTTGGCAATATTATCGATGGATATATTGCGTTCACCGCGCTCTATATCCCCCATATAGGTACGATGTAAATCACACTCGTAGGCAAATTCTTCCTGCGAAAATCCCTTAGCCTTGCGTAATACCCTCACACGCTCGCCCAATGCTTTACGAATCTTCTTTAATTTGGCTACTTCCATTAGCCGAATTGTCAGAATATGAGGACTTTAAGTCCACCGGCTATAAGTGGTATTTTCTGTTGCCTGTATATCCTATAACACTTATAGTCTTCATTATCTTTGAGGGAAGAACCATAATGGCACTGATAAAATGCAAAGACTGTAAAAAAGAATTCAGCACTGATGCTAGGCGTTGTCCGAATTGTGGTGCTTACAAGCCGACAAGCAAGGTCGTAAAAATATTCTGGTACTTTTGGCTGATATCTTTCATTGGGTTTGTGGCATGGGTAGAATTACGAGACGTATCCCCGGAAGAGAAAGCGGCACAAGAGCTAGAGAAGACATTACACGATGCTGGCTATGCCTGTAAGAGTTATATGAAAGACTCTCTAAATGACCCCGGAAGCGCTGAGTTTGATACTCCCGTTGTTACCCCTGCGACCAATAATGCAGGAGGAAGTGGAGTTAGTTTTAATGTGAGAATGTCGCTCCGCGCGAAAAATGCATTTGGAGCATTAGTTGGGGGAATTACATTATGTACTGTAGAGAAAACCGGCGATAATTATAGAGTGATCTGGGCGGATATTGCCAATTAGAAAGAATTATTCCTGGTAGTAGTATCTCCTACCTACCGCCACCGCCATGCACATACTTTTAGGAGGCGAATCAATATTGGAGGTGGACTTACAACCTTCTTATCAAACGACGGATAATTAGCATCGCATCATTATAGTAAGGTACATAACTTAATGGCACACGTTGCAGCATTTTGCTGAAGCGCAATCAACATTAAGGAGAATATGATGCCGAACGAACAACAAAACCAGAGTCAATCAACTCAGAAAGCTTCGCCTGCCAACCAGGATAATGCCGGGAAAGTTGGCTTCAGCAATGATAAGGCTAAACCGATTGCCGATAAGAACGCGAAGGATGGAGCTTGCTCCACCTCTGGCGCTAAATCGTCCACCGCTTAGGTATTGCTAACTGTAGGGAACCAGGCACACGGTTTGGTTCCCCATAGCATCACTTCATTAACTAAACCATCATTGGTCGCGTTAACAAAAAATAAGGAGAAATTTTATGCATAAGAAACAAACAGAAAGTGAATTCGAGAAACTAAAAGATAAAATGATAGAAACATGGGACAACCTTACTGAAAGTGACATAAGGCTCTACAACACAAAACGTGAGAAATTTTTCAGTAAGCTGAAGGAATATCATGGCCTTGCCAGAAAAGATGCTGAAAAGAAAATCAAAGCTCTTGAAAAGGCCTGCGGATATAGAAGCACTAACAGGGCTGCATAAACCGCTGTTGTGCTGCTACTAACGCCGGTCTCCTGACTGCTTTTGAAACCTATGAGGAGAATTACTAATGTATCCGCAACTAATGATTATCGAATTATTATATCCCCAAAATATCCCTATCATTGATACGGACTTTGATAGCTTTGAATTAAATAACGATCTAGGAGACAGTGTGTGTACACAGAAGCCAGGGACTTTCTACCATAATGCACTCGGTTTTGAGAAATAGATAGATAAGGAGGAATGATTATGCCCGTCATAAATTATTACAAAAAGAATAAGAGTACCGGCAGTACCGAAGAACATGTTGCCACCGATGAAGCAGTGGATAAAAAATTTGGCAACATACAACGTGCATATGAGGTAGGCTTTGCCGCCAGTGATGGTGTGCGCGGCGGAACGGTGGAAACCGATGGTCGTGTCAAGCATCCTGAAAAAGGTGATGATAGCAGGCCTAAGCGTACTCCGAACTCCGTCGAAAATGAAAATCCCGGACTTGCTGATAACTGATGAGCTGCGTCTGTCATAACGGGAAAATATATGTTTATTGTGCCTTGCTTGCAGCTGTCTCAATGTTTTTTTCCTCTACTGATGCCTTCGCGGAAACAGCTCCCGCTAATGACCATATAGAAAGCAGTGCATCAGCTAATACCGGAACAAACATTAACACGGGGCGAACGGTTGATAGCTATGTTGAAGGCGAGTATGGCTATGTAACTCTTTCCGGCACTGTTTCCAAAATCCTGGATAATGATCGGTTTGTGCTGGATTATGGAAACGGCATCACCCAGGTAGATTGTGATGATGCGTTGCATGATCTGTTAAAAAGAAGCCCGCGCAAGATAAAGACCGGCGATAAGGTAACGGTAAGCGGCAAGATAGATAATAGCTGGTTTACCAAGCGCGAGATTCTCGTTTCTTCCATCCTTCATATAACCGATAATTATACTCTGCTCTATAAACGTCCCAAGATAGAATCGGGAGAGGATGTTCCTGCTGTTATTATCGGAGTTGCTAAACCATCATTGTTTCTTGACGGTCAAGTTGCCCTGACGGGAATAGTAAGCGAGGTCTCGGATGAAGACAGCTTCACCCTGCGCTATGAAGACGGCACGATTCAGGTGAATGCTTCCGGTATCAAAATTCCCGATAGTAACCGAATTGTCGGCGGTAATGTGGTGACGGTTTACGGAAAAATCAATAATTCATTTTTTAAGGATCGCACAATTACTGCCGCAACGATTGAGAAAATAGGGTTATACAGCCGCGTATCGTCAGGTAATCATTAATTGGAGCGCTAGAGAGCGCCAATACGCATAGCTTCCTTACATAAAATAAGACACTCTAGACGAAGAGGTAAGAAAATGAAAAATCATAAAAGCACGAACATTTCATCTACAGTAATTGAGCATACCAACCATCATGCCAATCCAAGCCGAATAAACCCAGAAGTGACGGCTATGAATTCCAAAGAACAAAGCCGCAATAGCAATAAATCAAAGCGGCATAATCTTTCCGAAGATAAAAGAGAAACGGCTCGCGATATACACATCAACGGCTCCTCTACTTCAAATCGGTTATAATATATGTCCAAAAAAGAAAATATTTCCAATGAACGGCATAATGCTAGAGCAGAAGAAGATTCGGTTACCATTCATCCTAGGTATCCCAGTTCCCATACGAAACCAAGTCATAAACCGGACGAATCAGTAAAATCTCCATTTGCTGATGAGAGTCAGGATAAAGATAGGCACAATAAGATTCGTCATAAAAATTCGCAAAAATAGCCTGATACTATGCCGCTTTTGGAACTATAAGCATTTTTCTCGTAGTTGTGATTTCTTTATTATTTATTGGCTTATTTGCTATAGCGTGTAGGTCAGTGTAGCCTAAAAGTTTTTCAAGTCCTTCTTCCAGCATGGTATCAAGCCGCAGATTCAGAAGTGATGCAAGCCTGGTTGGATCGCCAATCGAAACACGTATGTCGCCCTTCCGTGCTTCGGCGTGATTGCATTGCAGAGGTTGACCAGATATCCTGGCTATGGCATTTGCGAGTTGGTTTATGGAGGCTGAGTGGCCAGTGCAAAGATTGATTGAGGTATGTCCGGTTATCCGTCCTGCCTCATGTAGATGATCCATAGCGGCCATAAACCCTTTCACTGCATCTGTTACATATACGAAATCTCGTACTTGCTCACCATCGCCGTGAATAGTTACAGCAAGCCAGCGTTTTATACGATTAGTAAAAATTGATATCACTCCTGAATAAGGCGAGCTTGGGTCTTGCCTTGGTCCATAAACATTGAATGGGCGTAGACCGATATTCGGCACGCCATGAACATGCCAGGCGATACGGCCATGCAGATCACAGCCGAGTTTATCCGCTCCATACGCCGTGAGTGGAGACTTCTCGGCTTCCTCTGGAATAGGACTTACGAGACAATCACCATACACGGCGGCCGATGAAGTATAAACTACAGGCACTTTAGTGCTGCACCGGCTTGCGGCCTGAAATACATTGACTGTGGAAGTTAGATTGACCGTGTGGGTTTTTGCCCAATCGATCACCGATTTTTCTACCGAGGCTACAGCTGCAAGATGGAAACACCCATCGATATTATTATGGATAATTCGTTCTACAGTAGCGTAGTCAGTAGTGTCACCGGTGATAACCAGCGCTTTCGGATGTGCATTCTCAATTTTTCCTGTCGATAGATTATCGAGTATGACAACCTTATGGCCCTTTTCTATGAGAGCATCAGTCAGGTGCGAGCCAATAAAACCGCAGCCGCCGGTAACCAGATAACGGGCCATTTGGCGCTTACTCCACCGTTACAGATTTGGCGAGATTGCGTGGCTGGTCGACATCATTTCCCTTGGCGACCGCTACGTGATAAGCCAAAAGTTGCAGCGGTATGGTGTAAACAAGCGGTGCAGTCAACGGATGGGATTCTGGCAACACAATGGTATGCGTTGCGATTTCCTTTAGAGTTTCTGCTCCTTTCACATCGCAAAATGCGATAATCCTGCCGCCGCGCGCGGAAACCTCCTGAATATTTGAGCAAGTTTTTTCAAATAATGCATCGGATGGTGCAATAGCAATGACCGGTACTTTCTCGTCGACCAGCGCGATAGGCCCGTGCTTCAATTCCCCGGCGGCAATCCCTTCAGCGTGAATATAAGTCAGCTCTTTGAGTTTTAACGCTCCTTCCAATGCAACTGGGTAGGAAGTGCCGCGCCCCATATACAACACGTCATGAGCATCCCTGATCTGATGTACAAGCTTTTTGATAGTATCTTCATGCTGAAACAGGCTTGTGATCAATCCAGGCAATTGTATCAGTGCCTCAACAGCTTCGTCTTGCTCTTTAACAGATAGCGTTTTTCTGGCCTTGGCAAAAGCAAGGGTAAGGCAAGCCAAGACTAGTAGTTGTGTAGTGAAAGCCTTGGTTGATGCTACGCCGATTTCCACTCCGGCCAAAGTTGGCAGCACCGTATCGGATGCCAATGCCATAGTGCTTTCCGCAACATTGACTAAACTTACGATATGTTGATTGTGATCTTTGGCGAAGCGGAGTGCTGCCAATGTATCCGCCGTCTCTCCGGATTGCGAGATAAAGAGGGAAAGACCACCTTTTTTCATAGGGGAGTCGCGATAACGAAACTCCGAGGCGATATCAAGTGTTACCGGTACCTTAGCATACTTCTCCAGCCAATATTTACCAATCATCCCAGCATAATGCGATGTTCCGCAGGCTACTATTGTCGCCTGCTTTATATCGGCAAGAGCGAAAGGAAACTCCGGCAATAAGATTGTCTTGGACTTGGGATCTATATAATTCATCAGCGTGTCCATAAGCACTTCCGGCTGTTCATGGATTTCTTTCAGCATATAATGGCGGTAATGTGCTTTACCTAATGTGGCGCTGGGATAAGCCGAATGACGAATATGACGCGTGATATGGTGGTTCTGTCCATCCCGTATAGTTGCTCCCGATTCACTTATCATTGCGAGATCACCGTCTTCAAGATCAGTAATGCTGGATGTGAATGGAGCAAGTGCTAACGCATCCGAGCCAACGTACATTTGACCTTCGCCATGGCCTATTGCAAGTGGAGAACCGCGTCTTGCTGCGATCAGGAATCTTTCCTTCCCGGCAAAGAGAATGGCAAGTGCGAAAGTCCCGGATAAAAGTTTTATCGTATTGGCAACGGCTTCTTCCGGTGATGCTCCCTGCTCGAGATAATCGGTGATTAAGTGCGGAATAACTTCAGTATCAGTATTAGAAGTCAGTACATGTCCTTTTGCTTTCAGATTGTTTCGTAATTCCTGAAAATTCTCGATAATGCCGTTATGCACGACAGCCACTTTATCGGTATAATGCGGGTGCGCGTTATTTTTGGTGGGACGGCCATGGGTAGCCCAGCGCGTATGACCGATGCCGATGGTGCCTTCTATCGGATTCCTACGTACCTCCTGTTCCAACATGTTTAGTTTTCCTTCGCTGCGGCGGCATAATAATCCACCTCCAGAAGATAATGTAGCAATGCCCGCAGAATCATAACCACGATATTCAAGTCTTTTTAACCCCTCTAGTAAAATAGGTGATACATCTTTTGTCGCGATGGCTCCGATAATTCCGCACATATAAATAAACTCCTAAAACATTAATAAGGAAACACATCTAAAGACTGGAATGTAAAATTGCAGTAGGTGTAATAGAGATAAAGTGTAAAGCCGGAACAATAGGCATGCGATCTTTATAAGATTCCTCTCTTTAGCAATGGAATTAATATTTGGTGTTCCTTACATCCATACGAATCAATGTAGATATTTATTAATGATTTTTGGTTTTTATGAGATACATAATGCACGCTATAGTTTTTTTCGCTTTTACTTCGGCCGGAACTGTTTTGGGAATGGCGGCTTATGGTGCTGAGAATGATAAGTTCGCAGTTTATTATTCTGACCGAGCTCCTCCCGAGCGGTTCAATAGTTACCAACTGCTCGTTCTGGATAGGATACACCATCCACCACTATCATCATTAACAGAAAACGGAAAAACGCTGCTAGGATATATAAGTCTCGGCGAGATAGAAGAAACCAGTCCGTATTTTTCAACGCTTAAGGCAAACGGCCTTGTGTTACAGGAAAATAAAAATTGGAAAGGCAGCTACTTCATCGATATCAGAAAACCCTTATGGCAAAAGATCGTGATCGAAGAGATCATCCCTAGAGTTCTGCAAGATGGATTCGACGGCGTATTTTTCGATACGTTGGACAGCCCGCTTGAGTTGGAGCGCAAAAACCCTGGTAAATATGCAGGTATGAGTGACGCGGCAGTACATTTTATTGAAGGTGTCAGAATGCACTACCCGTCAATAAAAATTATGCTTAACCGCTCCTATGCCATTCTTCCAAGAGTGGCACCGGATATCGATATGGCGCTTGGAGAATCTATTATAGGCGAATACGATTTTAATAAAAAAGCGTATGTTCGGGTAAAGGAATCTCTTTATTTAGAGCAAGTACAGAGGTTGCAGGATGCAAAGCGTAGTAACCCGGCTTTAAAAATCTACACACTCGATTATGCCGATACGAACGACCATAAAGCAATCGCTGACATCTACCGTCTAGAGCGCGCCAACGGTTTTACTCCATATGTAGCAAGTGTGGGTCTCGATGAACTTGTTGATGAACCCAATTTATAGTTATGGTTTTTGTGAAGAGGCTATTTTTTTCCGTCGCGATTCTTTTTTGCGCCATAACGTTTCTTAAGGATGCAGTGGCCGATGAACTTGTTCCACGCACTATAATTGCGCTTTACGATGACCAAAATGGTGGTGGTGTTCGTGGCTCACTCATCCACAGAATAGTCGAAATGCCCTTGAACCATCTTGGTTTGAATGTTGAGTATCATGAAATACACGAACCGCTGCCGGACATCCAGCACCGTGCAGATGTACGAGGCGTTATTTCCTGGCTGATGTTCGATACACGTATTAAAGATCCCCTTGCCTATTTGCAATGGGCAGAGAGTGCAGTTGACTCCGGTAAGAAATATGTAGTGTTGGGTTCTGTAGGGGTACTGGAGGATGGAGTGGTTCATCCTTCTAGGAAGCAAATGAATGTGTTTCTCGGCAAGCTCGGCATAAACATCATGGAAGGTTGGGTGGAAAGGCCATTCGATGTTAAATATTCCTATCTTACGCCGAAAATGTTTTTGGGACCTAAGACTTTTAACTGGACACGCCCACCTTATCCGATAGTAAAAGCGCTGGATAATCAAGTCAAAGTACATCTGTCAGCGCGTAAGCAAAATATGCCTGAATATGATAGCGATTTGATCGTAACCGGCCCAAACGGTGGATATATACCGGCGAATTATATTTTTCGCGTTAATTATCCCGGGGGTGAAGAGATTAGTCAGTGGCAAATCAATCCATTTGAATTTTTTAAGGATGCGTTTGGCACCGACGATTTACCAAAACCTGATGAAACCACAATTGCAGGGCGCCGAATCTATTATAGCCAAATAGATGGTGACGGATGGAATAACGTAACCCAGCTTGATGAATATAAAGACAAAAATACATTATCGGCAGAAGTGGTGATGGAGAAAGCGGTAAAGCCATATCCAGACCTGCCGGTTACGCTTACCATCATTGCTGCCGATATAGATCCTGAATGGGTTGGAACCAAGCAGAGCCGTGCGGTTGCCAAAGAATTTTTCGCTCTTCCGCAGGTGGAGGCGGGGACTCATACCTATAGCCACCCATTTTACTGGCAGTTCTTCCAAGAAAAAAATAATATAGCTAATGAAATTCCTTACCTTAAATATTACGGCACCCCCACCTGGCATCCGCAAGGTGAAGCTAAGGCGGAAAAAGAAGCACCGCATGCGCTGCCATTTGGATACCGTGTTCCGCGTGCTTATGCCACTCATCCGTTCGATATCCATCAAGAAATCGCAGGCTCGCTGAAAGAAATTGGGGAATTATTACCCAAGGGGAAAAAAATAGAAGTTCTCACGTGGCCAGGCAATTGCTCACCGTGGGAAGAAGTTGTACGTATGACACGTGAATTGAAAATACAGAATATCAATGGCGGCGATAGTAGGTTTGATCCGCAATACCCGGCTTTCGCCTCACTAGCTCCTATCGGAGTTCAGGTGGGAAAGGAGCGGCAGATATATGCCTCGACCAGCAATGAGAATACCTATACTAATTTATGGTCGGAAAATTTCCATGCCCATAAATATCTGGAAGCGACCCTAAAAAACAGTGAAAGTCCGGTACGCCTTAAGCCGCTTAATATCTATTATCATATATATTCAGGGGAGCGGCAGGCGAGCCTAGGCGCACTGCTCGGTAACCTACTATATGCTGAGGCGCATGCGGGTGATATCGCCCCTGTCACCACAAGCCATTACACCAGGATAGCAGAAGGTTTTTATAGCACTTCCATCACCTCGCTTGGATCAGATAGATGGCGGATTGATAATCGGGGGGACCTTCAAACCATTCGCTTTGACAGTTCTGCTCTAAAATCGGTTGACTTTCATAGTTCCAAAGGAATTGTCGGCCAGCGGCATTTCCAAGGCAGCCTATATGTTTATTTGGATGCTGCCGTTGCAGCACCGGTCATCGCCCTTAAGGATAATGATGGATATTATCAGCCATCAGAAGAGAGCGAGCCTTATCTGATCCAGAGCCGCTGGCTTATCTCTAGCTTAAATCGTGGAGAAAATGGGCTGGATTTCACTGCTTCCGGATTCGGGCCGGGAGAAATGCTATGGCAAGTGGCGTCTCCGGGGCGCTACAACATCAGTGTTGATGGAAAGAATCAGCAAATCGTGGCATCCAATGGCCATCTGCTAAAAGTGAAGCTGAACCAAATAGCGATGCAGCCGCGACATATCACGATAACGCCGGTAATCCAGGAAAATATCAAAACGGGAAATATAAATGCGGGAGGCGGGCATGTATAGGCGTGCGGTAATATATGCCATTCTGCTGATTATAGTGGCGATTCCTTTAGGATATTACCTTGCTCCGAATCCCCGTGAGATCGCGCTGATGAAAATGAAGGACGAGGATTTTGGCGAGGCCATGAAGCAATATACGAAATTATACTCTAAAGGTGACGATTCCTTAAACGTGGTTATCCCGTTGATAAATTTAAATACTCATTATGGAAATATCGATCAGGCGATTTCGCTAATGAAATCTCTTCTGGCAAAGAAACCAAACTCCATTGATGGTCACAGGGAGTTGGCAAAGCTTTATAAATCCTCACTGCGCTTTTATGATTATTGCCAGGCTCTTGAAACACTGCAAAAGCTTTCGCCTTCAACCGATACGTTGCGCGAACTCGCCGATAACTATAATTTTCTCGGAGAGTATGAGAAGGAAATGCAAGCGCTATCCCTTTTAGTGAAAAGTGAGGATTATAAACCCAAGGAAGATGATTATTTCCGGCTTGCTTCTTATTATCGGATAAACGGCCAACTTCCAGAAGCGGTTGAAACTATAGTAACCATTATAAACAAGAATAACTACAATGTCGGGCTGGAGACTATTCTCTTGGCCACGCTATTGCTATTGGAAAAAGGGGACGAACAGAAGGCGTTTGCTATCGGCTCTGCTTATATAGAAAAAAATGACGATGAAAGCGATGCAATTATGCTTTCGTCGCTTTTCAGTGAGCAAAAGAAATTTGATTCCGCATATGCATTGCTCACACCATTTCTACCGAATATAGACAAATCAGTCCATTTAACAGAAGCAGTGGCAACGCTGCAATTGGCACTGGGAAAAAATAAAGAATTGTATGACATACTATATAGGCAGTATCAGCATGGTGTGATGCCGGTCTCGCTTTCATTAGCGCTGCTTGATCTTTCGGTAGAATATAAAAACTATCAATTGGTAGAATCGGTACTCAGCAAGGCAGAACTTAGCGAGATACCGGAAGATGCGTTGATCCGTTACGCCGATCTTTCGTCTCAACTAAAACGTCCGAATCTCGCTCTCATAATACGAGAAAATCTGGGTAAAGATTATTTGCAAAAAGCTCCATTGCTTAACGTAATGCTTGATATCGCTGTGGACGATACACCTAAAGCATTGGCTGAATTGCAAGCGCTGCCACAAAATGCGATTGTAAGTCCAGAGCAGAAGCTCATGGTAGCGGATATTTATCTGGAGCATGGCCAAGATAAATCAGCCTTTGCATTGTTTCAGGAGATACCGGCCGAAGTGATACTTAAAAACCTTGATGCGTCACAATTTGCCCGGCTTTACTTAGGGATGAATCCTGCAGAAGGAAAGGCGATGCTAAATAGGTTGCAAGCGCATGATTCACTGGAGTTAATGAGTAAGATAGAAGATGCTCACATGCTTCTTGCGGCTGGAGAGGGCAATGCTGAGATGGTGAAAGGCTGGATAAAAAGCCATTCCAAGAGCGAAAGCATTTTGCTTTCAGACGCCTATGATTTAGCTGGTCGCTATCGGCATAATGAACTCGCACTAATTATAGCGAAACGGATATATCATATCGATTCTTCAGTACAAAACCGAAAGCAGTTAGCTGATAGCCTATCTTTGAACCGTCGCTATGCTGAGGCGCTTGAACTTTTACAGCCGCTTACGGATAGGGATGCAAATGCGCGCGCTATGTATTTAAGTACCATGGCGGATTGGATACATATTGCTGGTGCGGGAGCCTTAAGTTCTAATAAAGCGTCGTTAGATACATTTATCTCCTCCATGCTGAAGCGCACCGATATGACACTGGAAGAAAAGCGGAGCCTGGCATATCTTCTGGAAGAGGAGGGGTTCAAGGATAAAGCCGAGGCTATTTTCCAGGAACTAGTAGGAAGCCAATCTTTTGCTAGCAATGATGTAAGTGATTTGCTTGGGCTTTGGGGGGATAAGCCAACTCCTGCCGCTATCGAGTGGGTCAAAAAAAGGGCCGATACTTCTTCTGGCGCGGAAAAGGCCGCTTGGCTTGGATATTTAAATGATGTTGGGCATTCGAAAGAAGTGGTTGCCATAATGGATGGAATTCAAAAAATGCCGCCCTTGGTTGCAGATCAATATATAACCGCGCTTACCAACCTGCATTCCAAACAACAACTGGCTTCCACGTTACTACAGGAGATCGGCAATGAAGCAAACCCCGTCCGTATTAAAAAACTGGCTATAATAGCAAGAGAGGAAGATCTGGCAAAAGCAGAAGACAAAGGTTGGAAAAAACTTTATGCAATTAATAACGACCCCGAGGCACAAAAAGAACTGGGGCTTATAGCTTTCACTGCCAATCATTACTCCGAATCCGAAATCCTGCTGGGAAAGTATTTAAAGCAAACCCAAGGCGATTATCGGGTAAATTACGCTTATGCGGAAATTTTGCAGCGCAAAGAGAAGAAGGGCCAGGCTAAACCTTACTTTGAACAGGCAGAAAAGCAACTATCCGCAATAAAAGAAAAAGATGTGGGGGCCTGGATGGATGAAGCCCATTTACTTTACCGTACCGATCATTTAGAACAATCCCTTGAACTCTACCACAGACTTATTGCTCAGTATCCACACAACAAAACGCTGCGTGCTGATTTTGCGGAAGTTTTAATCGAGTCTAAGCAATTTGACGAAGCGTCGCTTGTATTATCAGAGTAGCGCTTCCGATATCATAGGGGCGCGCACATGAGGATACAGAACATTTTTATTTCAGCAGTGATTTGCTTTTTGGCTTTTTCAGCGCTCCCGATTCTGTCAGAGGCCGCTAACAGCAATAATTCCACTCAGGATAATTCGGATCTGCGTCTAGAGTTAGCAAAAGTTTCGTTATATTCCGAAACCGGCAAGCTGGATGCTGCCCGCAAGCTTATAGATAAATTGAAAGCCAAATATCCAAATAATCCACAAGTGCTTGTGGCAGAAGCTGATCTTAATTTGAAGCTTGGCAATCGCGGCGCGGGTTTTGTCGAGCTTAATAAGGCGGTGATATTAGATCCGGGTAATGAGGATATATTGGATAAGCAACGTTCTGCATTACTTGTGCAGGGGCCATTTACTTCCGGTGGCTTTGATTTTCGCCGCACCAACGAGGCATTTGAACAGCTAGAAAATTTTGCTACCCAAGTTACTGTTTCTCCTTCGGTCAGCTTGGAGCTCAATGTTGATAACGATCATCTTTATAGTAGAGAACCACTGACACGCGTAAACGGCTCTACCGAGAATTTCGCTGGTGATAAACAGCGGGGCACATTTACCCTGAATAAAATGTTCGATAGCGGTGACCAAGCAAGCGCATCGATATTTGCAAATAATAATACCCCAGGAGCCGGGGCGAAATATGTGCGATGGGATTCTACGGGATCGACTGCTCTACAAGGCGATTTCCATCGCCCGGACTGGGATTATGCCCAGATGGTGATAGGTGATGGAACCAAGGATGACATTCGTCTGGAGCGTAAGCAATTCATTACTAATCGTATTGAAGCTACACTCGGCGGTGGTTTTAACCATTATAGTCTTCAGGATGATTTTAATGCAGCCAGTGCCGCTGCTTGGGACTTAAACCTCGGCTATACTTATCCTTATCAGCTTTCTAAAAACGATCAGGTAACACTTGGCGCTTACTATGATGTCGATGCGGAATATTTTACGGATGTCGATGAAAGAACTCTTGGCGGCGTAGAATATAAACCTCTACCAATACAAAGCTATGAAGTCCATTCACTGAACGTTTCTGCAAGTAAGCAGCTTATGACAGAGTTATATGCGGAAGCATATGGCGGATATGGTGTTGATCGTTTCACCGGTTCCAACGGCCCATTATTCGGTGGAGATATGGAATATGCTCTAATGGATAATCTTGGCCTGCAACTTCGTGCCTTTCACGGCATTATGGGTGGTGTAAAAGGTAGTGAAAAAGAAGATAGGCTTGGTGCCTCCCTGAAGTGGCGCTGGTAAAACTTATCGCTCTCCGATCTATATAGCCAGCTAACTTAAAACTTCCAATTAACATTAGTTGGGCAACACTATACTTACGTATAGCTTGTTTATACAAATTCCCATAATACTGCCGAAATCGTAACTGATTTGGCAATCAAACACTAATATACAATAAGGATGCGGCGATGACCTATGCTTATCAAAAAGCCTTGCCTGATATGACAGCAAGGAAGGGCCTTTCGGAAAAAAACACCAGTTTATTTTTTGGTATTAGAACTGTTGCCATTATAGAGGCGGTAACATTTTTTACGGCAATTCTGGTGCTTGATGCAGTAATAGGTGGGGGTCATAGATTCATAAATATCTCACCACACCCTTTCTGGATTATTATATTGCTTGTGGCGGTTCAGTACGGCATGGCTGAGGCATTTATGGCAGCTATTCTGGCCAGCGCTTTTCTGCTTATTGGTAACTTACCTGAGCAGCATCTGGCAGAAACCATGTATGATTACACTTTTCGAGTAATGCGACTTCCTTTCTTGTGGACCGTAGCGGCGTTAATATTTGGAGGAATTCGCTCACGCCAATTGAATGAAGATACAGCTCTTAAGACGCGGGTAAAACAATCCGAAGAGGCGGCAAAAGCAATTGCTGATAGCTATAATTCGGTCAAACAATCAAAGGAGCACCTTGAGATGCGATTGGCGCAAGAGCGTTGCAGCGTGCTTACCGTATATGAAGTGGCAAAATCCTTAGAAACGATCGATTCTGGTGACGCGCTCTCGGCAGTTGCCAACTTGGTAAAGTCGGCACTTTCCCCGGTAAAATTCTCTATTTACCGTTGGGAAGATGGTGCATTTCACATGGAATACGCATATGGCTGGAAGACCTCTGATACATATGCCCAACGTTTTGATTCCAAGGCTCTGCTGACCAGTTCTATGCTTAAGCAAAAGCGTACATTGTGCGCAATCCATGAAATAGACGAAGCGATCCTTGCAAAAGAAGGACTACTTGCCGGCCTGATAACGGATGAAAAAACCGGAAGAATTTTTGGCATGCTAAAAATTGAGAAAATAGAATTTATGAACCTGGATATACGCACAACGCAAACTTTCAGCATTCTGTGCGATTGGATTGCACGGGTATATAACAATATGGAGAAGTATCAGGCTGTCCTCCCTCATAATATGGGAGTGTTGGCTGGTGACATTGATGAAGATATCAATTTAGAACACCACACCTTCCCGGTGCTGGATTATAAAAAAGTTCAGGAAGATTATGTCCCGCAATCAATATAAAAAACCACCTTTATTTTTCTGTCTGGTGGCAGCGATCATCCTATTTGCAGAGTCTATAGCCATTGTTATGTTTGGTAAGATGCCGTCAGGATTCCTTATGGTTTTACCCTTTCACCTTGCCATTGTTACGGCATTGGGGTTGTGGGTTTATTATGTTTATAGACGTAAGGAGTCGCGGCTGGCAATGTTACTCCTGATAATGACGGCTGCCACAGGTCCATTTGGCGCTGGTATTGGGCTTTTGACCGCCATCGGTTACGTGTTTTCCGCCCGTTCGGCAATTCCTCCGTCGGAATGGATCGCCAATTTCTTTTCTTATGAAGAGGATGAAGAAAGCGAGCGTATCCACGAACGCATCGCCCTTGGCATGGATGATTCTGCTGCTAGCGTCGAACCATTTCAGGATATATTGATCAGAGGCACGGTTTTAGAGAAGCAAATGGTTATTAGCCGAATGACTCGCTATTTCCGGCCTGGGTTCACTCAACTATTGCTAGAGGCAGTTCAAGATCCAAATGCAGCAGTGCGTGTCCAGGCTGCAACAGCGATCGCAAAGATTGAGAAGGAATTCATGACGGAATGCATAAGTCTTGAAAAAATGAGTAAAGGAATGGATCGCAATAACCGGCTTCGCCTTGCCGAGCTATACGATAACTATGCCTATACTGGTCTGGAGGATGAGGCTAGCAGCAGTATCCTGCGCATTAAGGCGATAAAAATTTATGAGGCGTGCCAGAAAGAGTGTTATGAGAACTTATTACAGGCACGCCTCGCCCGGCTATATATGCGCAATAACCAGCCGGAAAAAACATGCGAATTGCTTGAGTCTACCATGGAATCCGGAAGGGTAGTATCTTCGTCCAATATACTTTGGTACATGGAATCTCTTTTCCGCATGGGAAAGCTGAAGAAGATACGGCAGATTGCAACACATTATGAGAATAGGGTGCAAGCTATCGGAGCAGCAGGAATTCTGGAAGAGGTGGACACAGTGTTTCGCGCTTGGACTCCTGATATCGCCTTACCGAGCCCATCTGCGCTAGGGTTAAGAAATGCAGCCTAAATCCAATAAGATTGCCGATGTTTGTCTGATCCTGGAAGGAACATATCCATATACTATGGGCGGCGTTTCGAGTTGGACGCATGAATTGATAGAGATGCAAAGCCATCTATCATTTTCTATTCTGGCTTTGGTAAGTAGCGATGCGCCAGCAAAAATGCTGTATAAACTACCATCCAATGTCATTAGCATAAGCACACTGCGCTTGCAGTGCCTTCCGGAAGGACTTTCAACTCTCCAGGCAATTGAGGAGGAAAGGCTTTTTGCTGGGCTCGAAAAACCCTTGCTCAATTTGCAGTCAGGGGCCAGCATAAAAGACCTTAAATTGATCATGGATGCACTTGCTCCATATCAGGGCAGCATAGGGCAACGCTTGCTGCTTGACTCCAATCCCGCCTGGAGTCTGATACTGCGCATGTACCAAGCCACCATGTCGAAGGTTCCGTTCCTCGATTATTTCTGGTCTTGGCGGGCGCTGTTTGGTGGGATGTTCAGTGTATTGCTGGCCGATCTGCCGCCAGCGAAGGCTTATCATGCCATGTGCACTGGCTATGCTGGCTTACTGTTAGCTAGAGCGCATCTGGAAACCGGCCAGCCATGCGTTGTTACTGAGCATGGTATTTATACCAATGAGCGCAGGATAGAGATTGCCAGCGCCGATTGGCTTCACGATCCGAGTATTTTCAATCTAACGGTTGGCTCCTCACCAGAAAACAGGGAGCTTAAAGATTTCTGGATCGATACTTTCAATAATTACTCCAGACTTTGTTACGAAGCATGTACCAAAATCGTTACCCTTTACGAGGGCAATCAGGAATTTCAACTGATGGATGGCGCTGATCCAAAGAAGCTTCAAATCATTCCCAACGGAATAGATATTGGTCGTTTCAGCGGCGTCACCGGAGAACAGCATCCCCCGACGGTGGCGCTGATCGGTCGAGTAGTGCCAATCAAAGATATAAAAACCTATATCAAAGCCATTCATAAGCTTAAAGAAGCATTCCCTGGTGTCCGCGCGCTTATGCTCGGGCCAACCGATGAAGACCCGGAATATGCGAAGGAATGCCTTGAGTTAGTGGATCATCTAGGACTCAAAGATGATCTAATTTTTACCGGCAAGGTAAACATCATGGAATATTTGGGAGTCATAGATATGATCGTCCTTACCAGCATTAGTGAAGCACAGCCACTGGTGATCCTGGAAGCAGGCGCTGCGGGAATTCCAACAGTAGCAACCGATGTCGGCGCATGCCGGGAAATGATCTTGGGCACCAGCCGCGGGCAGCAATGCCTAGAAGCTGGCGGGGCCGTTGTACCTCTTGCCGCCCCGCAAGCAGTAGCAGATGCCTTGTTCCGACTTCTTAGCGAGCCGGAATATTACCAGCGCTGCAGCCAGGCAATAGCGGAGCGTGTGTGCCGCGATTATAATAAAGAGGATCAGTATAGCGGCTATTTCGAGCTTTACCGGCAGCTTATTGAAGGTGAAGAGTCCGAAGAAATATTGATTTTACAGAAAGCAGCATAAACTTTATGGCAGGCATCGGTTTTGTATTACGGAAACTCTATAAGCAGGATAATCTTTCCGGGTTGTTCCGTGCCTCTGTGCATTCGGCTTTCGCTGCGACTGGTCCATGGATTTTTACGGTGGTCGCCCTTGGCATACTGACATTGATTGGCAGAAATATAGTTAGCGCTGCAGTACTATTCGATTTCCGGATAATATTGATTTATAACTTCTCGTTTTCATTGGTGATTTCGGGCCCCGTGTTCATGATCGCAACCCGTTATCTGGCCGATTCCATCCATAAGCGGGATGTAACATCGGCGCCTGGCATGCTGATCGGCGCTTTGATTCTGCTCTGGGGCATTGATATAGTCATTGCCGGTTCTTTTTATTTTCTTTACGCGAATTTGCCTTTTGCTATGGCGATTAGCGCGGTAATAAATTTTCTGCTGCTAAGTGCCGTATGGCTGATCGGCATTTTCATTTCCGCCCTCAAAAATTATCAGTTGATTACGCGGGCGTTCATATACGGCATGCTGGTTGCGGTAGCATCATGCCTTGGACTAGCCAGGCATTACGGCGCGGTAGGCATGCTAAACGGATTTTCAGTGGGAGCTTCCGTTATTATCGCCTTGCTCGCCGCAAACGTGCTGGCCGAATATCCTAGTCCCGTCGAACAGCCTTTTGCCTTTATCGGTTATTTTCGTAAATATTGGGAAATAGCTTTGAGCGGCCTCGTATATAATATGGCGGTCTGGATCGATAAATGGATTATGTGGTTTGCGCCTGAGGCAATAAAGACGGGTAGCGGACTTGTTGTGTATCCGGCGTATGATAGCGCCATGTTCATTGCCTATCTAACGATGGTGCCGGCAATGGCGATGTTCATATTTAATGCTGAAACGCATTTCTTCGAGCGTTATATGAAATTTTATCGTGAAATCGAGGGAAGGGTTAACTTTACCAGGATTCAAAAAAACCATCAGGCGATAATACGAAGTATTTTCGGCAGTGCGGGATATTTTTTCCTGCTGCAAGGTGCTATCACGCTCATCTGCGTTATAATGGCGCCGGAAATTATCGATTTCATAAGAGGAAATTATATGCAGGTAGGCATACTGCGCTATGGCTTATTCGGTGCGCTCTTTAACGTCATGGCGTTATTTCTGCTGATTTTGCTCTCTTATTTCGATTGTCGCCGGACAAATCTTTCTATCCAGTTGGTATTTTTATTGAGCAATGCTTTGTTCACCATAATTAGCATGCGGGCTGGCTTCCAATATTACGGATATGGCTATTTTATTGCTTCCTTAATTACTTTTATTCTCGCTGCAATTGCCGTCACTAAGCACATGATGCGGCTCCCTTATCATACATTCATCACCAATAATGCATCGATACGGATTATGAATTTCCCCCCGGCAAAGCAAGAAAGCAATGCCGGAGGGAGTTGGTAGGGAATTTAGAGTATTATGAAGTCGGATGCGACCAGGGAATTGACCCCAGCATGCGCAACGGTGATGGTATTACCAGTTCCCGGCAAGTGAATTGCTGCATTACCATTTGAACTATTGTAGGTTATATGGCTCATCACCTGCGCCGCAGTGGAATAGAGAGTATGTGAAATACCGATCACATCCCCAACATCCGCGCCAAAGTATTGTATCGTTGCATGGCCGGAATATCCCGCATTGAAGGCAAACTCCTGATCCATCGTATTGCCATATACGGTGGTTGTGCCATTTGGAATATTAGTAACATTATATGTTGTGCCTCCGGTAGTCGTCCCACCGGTTCCACTGCCTGTACCAGTAGTACCAGTGCCGGTAGTGCCAGTACCTCCTGAGGCTACGGTGCTGTTTCCAGTTACAGAAGTCATTGCGATAGCTGGAAGCAACCCTAGAATCTCAGAATTGATCGCTGCGATATTGTTATCTAAGGCTTGATCAGCTATGAACGGCACAAACCCATCAGCAATCGCTTGGTTTATAGCGGTTTGCTGATTGGCAGCACTAGTCGGGTATTCTATGTCGAATACCGTTTTGCCAGCCGCTACAGCATGTTCTAAGTATTGAACATTTCCGGCAGTCCATGGTGCAACCGAGTTTCCATTAAAAAACGTGCTTTCGGCAACAACCCCATCTATATGCGAGAGAAATGCCGTGTTGGTAGCGCTTGCCGCATTGCTCGGAGTGGTAACCAACATTTCTTCCGGATTATTCAGAATAATCTTAAAGTTTGGATTGATTGCCTTTGCCGCTTCCGAAATCGCTATGATGAAATTTTCCATACTGGTGATGGCAGCAGCGGTGCCGCCCATGGCCGAAGCCACCTTTGCCACACTGTAAGCGTCCGTCACATCAAGCATGGTGCCATTGTAGCCTTCCTTGGCCATGGTAACGGCTTCGTTTATGACAATTGCTTGCCAGGCCGTGTTGGAATAATTCACATAATAATCACCGGCCCAATTTGGGTCTTGGCCAAGAATCCAGCTCGGTGGGCTTGTATTCCAACTTGCTTGCCAGTAACTACGGAAATTTTCCGCTTCGCCTATGCTCAAATAGCCAAGCACGGTCTTGCCTGAGGCTTCTAAGGTGCTTAGCTCTGAGGTAGTAAGGCCAGAACTATCCGGGTCGACAATGCCGACCTGGAAGCTGGTGGAAGAAAGGCTTGAATAGGTCGCACCTTGTAGTTCATCGATAAAAGATAATGTGGTTGTTGTCATGGTACAGTCGTATTGACTACTCCTTTACTAGGTTGGATGAATTTGGTTGGTAAACGGACTATAACTCCGCACACAATAAAAATCTAGTAAAGATTCCCCTTGTTTCCTAAATAATGTTTTTTCCATTAATAAAGAAACAGTTGGCGTGAAAAATGCATACGCACCGAGAAGATGCTGGATTATTAGGATAAATTAGTTGTGCTAGCTCTAAAAAAGAGGCAATTATAGAAGCAAATCCTTTGTGTGATTTTTATTTTTTCCCCTATCAATTCACATGGAAAATTTATGGAGTGATCTCTAGGGTGAGAAATAGCGGCTATCCCTTTAGTCCTTACTCCCTAGGGTTGGTGAATTTGGTTGGTAACTAATTCCCCCATGGTTTGTGATCTGGATAACGAGGGGTGGCCGGCCTATGCTGTATGATGGCAGAATTAACGCTTACCTGTAGGCTTGGTAATGGCTATACCTAGGCTTTTTCTGAATATTTCATCGTTTATTGTGATACATAAAACCGCAGATTTTTTTGCCGAAGAAGAGTTCTTGCCCGAAACAGACTGTAAATAACGCCTCATATCCTTTAGTTCAGTTATCGATACATTACCTGTTTCAGATTTATAACGCTGGTCTTTTGCATAGCTTCGCACCCATTTCAAGACCGTACTCGGTTGCACATGGAAGATTTTTGCAATCGTGTGCATGGAAACACCGTAGCTATATAGGAAGACTACTAGTGATTTTTGCCACAGTGGCCGGCCTCGAGGACCAATAAGCATGAACTGATAATTGCATGCTTTGCATTTCCAGCGCTGCTTTCCGGAAACAAGGCCACTTTTAATCGTTCCTTTATTTCCACACCTTTGACAACTGGGTGGTAGAACCTTCTTTTTTTCCGATTTGTGCAGTTTAGCGCCCATGCATCTAATCCAGCTTATTTAGCAATAACATTAGTTTGGCTTTTTACTTGGGTTGTCCAGACTATGTTAATAACCAACGGGAAACTATGAAAATATAATGCAAATGTCCAGCACTATATGGAATTATAGCTTTAATCTGGTAATTTTTCTCGCCACTGTCTTGTGCTGATAGCATGATTTGAAGAATTGAGGTACCGGGCATTATTCACCGCATCAATTCGCCCGTCAACAAATTTGACTCTATGTTGCAACCATCATCATAATCTTTTCTGAAAACCAATCATCGCTCATACTTGCCTATTGGTTGACTACTAACGAAACCTGAAGAAGAGCCAGCGTCTTGGTTTTGTTTGCTTTTATTATCAACTTCCTTCTGAGGAGAGGCTACGCCTTGATGGAGGGTGCGGTTATTTTGCTTGTGATCTTTTTTAGCGGATAGTTTGCTCAACATTATCATACCTTGTGTTAGTTATTAAAAGTTTAGAAAACGTGGTCCTGACCTTAAAAATCCCTCAAAAAAAGTTGCGCTGCCTTTCTTCTTAATTCGTAGTCCTGTGATAACAGAGAGTTAGGCCTAGAAAACCCATGAGTTTCTATTGCTCTATCCAATAATTGATCTGCCAATTCACATATGGATTGGGCGGCATAAATTCCTGTATTATTGTCCGCATTATTAGCGGTAATTATTATCGCTTTTTCATTTTTCTTCAGGCGTTCCGGAATCGGAAGTACCGGCACAGCTGCTACTGAGTATTTCATAAATTCCTTTTGTTCTTTTATTAACGGTATCAACAACAGACATAATCAACGGAGTGACAGGTTATCCATAAAGATACGATGTGAGTTATTTTCCGGCGCCAAAATAAATTTTGATAAATAGTAAAAACCGCATGTGTTTCTTCAGTTGGCTTTGACGCAAATCAAAGCATGAATTTCTACTGGTGCTATAGAGACAGAAATGATTTTTTAGGAGGATTAATTATGGAGCCAGCACAACAAACTAAAGATGCTCATGAGTATGAAAAGGTATTCCAACAATACCTTGAAATATGTAACCGAGCTATTGAGCAAAACAAGGACAAATTCCCCTACACGGAAATTTGGGGCGCCAGATTTAAAGAATTGAAAGCGGAAACGGTACTGCACGCTATTGTCTATGATGATCGACCAAAAGTAGCCTTCATGCTACGAGTAACTCCGGATATGAAGATCGAAATTGTGGAGAAGAAACCTGTTCCAACTGAAGACGAATGGCCCTTTACCTATCAATACTTAAAACGCGTGGTGGATAATCCGCAAGAATATATAGAAAACCCCGCGAAGCTTGAGTGGGGGTGGCTGAAAACCGTCTTTGGATCAGTTGTGCAGACTTAGGAATAACAACTTTATATAGGAGATTTATATGGGAAAAAGCGTAGAAAATAAGTTCGCAAAATCATTTCCGATTTTGCACCACAAAGAAAAGCAGAAGTTCGATAATCTCAAGCAAGATAATAGCATACGGCTGGCCGATTTCATGCATGAAAACACGGAGCAAATAGTAAGTGAATGGGAAAGTTTTGCGCGGACACTGAAACCGGCTGCAAATGACATGACACCACTTGCATTGCGTAATCATATCCATGAGATACTCGCTTTCATAGTAAGTGACATAGAGTCCCCACAAACCGGCTTGGAACAAATACAAAAATCGCACGGAGTAAAAGAGAGAAGTCCCATTCCTACTGCGGCGGAAACTCACGCAGCCTTGCGTTTGGCTGGTGGCTTTAATATTGATCAGATGGTCTCGGAGTATAGGGCCCTACGTGCCAGTGTGATTAAGTTATGGAGCGCGGCGAATACAGAAATAAACAGTATAGATATAATAGATCTGACCAGATTCAATGAATCGATTGATCAGGAATTGGCCGAATCGGTTAGTCACTACACAAAAAAAGTGAGTTATTCCAAAGATCTATTTGTCGGAATATTAGGCCACGATCTCCGCACTCCGCTGGGTGCAATATTGATGTCTGCTAAGCTCATATTGAATATAGGAGAACTTAACGAACGGCAAACTATGCTTGCTTCCCAGATTGTTGAAAGCACATCCCGTATTAGCACAATAGTTAATGATTTACTTGATGTAACCCGTGCTAGGTTCGGTTCCGGGCTTCCCGTGATCATGGCTCCTATGGATATGGGCTTCGTAAGCAGACATCTGGTTGATGAAATGCAGCTTGTCTATCCAAAACGTAATATCATTCTCGAAGTTTCGGGAGATCTGAAAGGTGAATGGGATAAGGCCCGCATCGGGCAGATTTTTTCAAACCTGATTGGTAACGCAATACAATATAGTTTCAGAGATTCAACTGTGACCGTAACCGTAAAAGGTACCTCGGAAGAAGTGCTGGTATCTGTGCACAATTATGGCGTGCCGATTCCCCCCGAAAAAATTGGAATCATATTTGATTCCTTAACTCGCGCTGTTGATGATAAAGTAAGTCAGGCGGAGAAAGTTAATCTTGGCTTGGGGCTTTATATTACCAAGGATATCGTTGTTTCCCATGGCGGGACGATTGACGTAACTTCTTCTGAAGAAGATGGCACGACCTTCACCGCACGATTTCCACGAACAGCATCACTATAAATCACTAGGATGATTTTTTTGGGGGGGGGTAGTGGGTTGATAATATGCGTAACAGCCATTCACAAAATTTAATAACCTCTCCATCGAATCAATGGTCACGCGCGTGCCACTAACACTGATACCGGTTTCGTCCCGCAATATATTCAGTGCGCGCGAGAATGTTGCTCCCTTCATGCCTAAAGTAGAGGCGATTATCGTCTTATCATAAGGCAGGTTTAGTACTACACCATCTTTCTGCTCCAGTGTAGGGCACAGCCCTAATAGAAAGCAGCCGATGCGCTGTGGGGCGCTGTAGAGGAAGTGTTGTTCAATTTGCACTTCATGGTGGATTCTATACTCAGCCATGGCGGTTAACATATTATATGCCAACTGGTGATTAATCTTTAGCTGCTCTTTAAGCAGAGCAAGTGGAATACTTATAATTTCTGCATCCTCTACCACCTGAGCACTGCTGGTATAACGCCCATGCTCAAAAATGGCGCTCTCGCCCGCGACTTTATTTTTTGTGAGCATCACTAAACTAACTTCTTCACCTTCTTCGGTTGTATGGAATAGTTTTAGCCAGCCGCTGCAAATGATGTAGAAGAAATTTGCCTGCTCGCCTCTTAAGTAGAGAAGATGTCCTTTTTTGTAGCTCTTTATTTGGGCGACATCGGAAAAACGTGCCACTACTTCATTAGATAGATCGGCGAATAGTGGGAGATTTTTTAGAAAAGTGATGAGAGTATCTTTTGTTTCATTAGCCGTACGCTCCTTAATTGACATCATAGTAGGTATACCTGTTTATAAACTGTGAGTAAAATCGTAAGGCACTATACGGAGTTTTTTCGCTAAGTTTTTGACCTGAGTCAAAAATCATACTTTATTTTTAACTTTTGATTTTAGTCAAACACTACACATTTGATTTGTGCATAAGTCACCAACCTAGACTATGCAACCAACCTTTACTAGGAGAAATCTATGTACTCAGCCGCTCAAACCACTCTTTTTCCAGGTATTTTTGCTACGGAAGCTCCACGTTCAAGATTCAATGATTCAGATTATCTCGCTGTTATGTGCCACGAAATTGGTACGCCATTAACTGCCATTGTCGGCCTCTCTCAGATTCTTGCCAATATGGAATGTAGCCACCAGAAGAAAAAGGAATGTGCGGAAATGTTGAGTAATAGCTCAAATATGCTGATGGGATTGATGAAAAACATACTTGATTCCTCTAAGATGGAGGCAGGCAAGATCACAATAGAATATATAGATTTTGATCCGGCTACAGTGGCGCAGGAAGCGGTGCATATTGTAGCGGCCAAGGCTCTCGAAAAAGGCTTGAGGTTACATGTGCATATTGAAGATGAGTTTCCTTCACAATATATTGGTGATCCACTACGCATACGCCAGATTCTAGTAAATCTCTTAAGCAATGCTGTAAAATTCACGGAAAAAGGCCATGTCGCGCTTAACATGGATACAAGAATTGATCAGAATGGAAATGATCAGATATGCATTACGGTAGAGGATACCGGTATAGGAATGAGCGAAGAGCAGCAGAAAAAGATTTTCGACAAGTATGAGCAGGCACATTCCAGCATTAGCCGAAATTATGGTGGCTCGGGGCTAGGGTTATCCATCAGCCAGGATCTTGCGTATTTGATGTATGGTGATATTACCGTAAAAAGCTGTCCTAATTCGGGTACTCGTTTTACCGTAACCTTGCCGTTACAAAAATCCACAGAACTTTTAGCGGCAGCGTAGGGGAATGTGTATATGCATACAAATAGCGAGACATTACCTATTCTGCTGGTAGAGGATTATGAGGCGAATATCCTCGTCGCCACCATGATATTAGAGAATTTTGGTTATCATTACGAGATTGCGCGCAATGGGCAAGAGGCGGTGGAACGGTTTTCTCCTGGCAAATATTCCATCATCCTCATGGATGTCGAGATGCCGGTTACTGACGGCTACGACACTACCCGCCATATCCGTGAATTTGAAAAAGCGAAGAACTCTGTACCAGTTCCCATTATTGCCTTAACCGCACATGCCATAATGGGCGATCGCGAGAGATGTATCACGGCAGGAATGGATGACTACATAGCCAAGCCGTTTACTCCCGATCAGTTACAGACGATATTACTCAAGCATCTTAAGAGAAGCGGCACTGGAAAAGCGGCATGAAAGAAGAACCGTTATATTACCACGGTGCAGGGAACTAAAATCATAATAGCAAACAACATTCCCTGGTTATTAATAGTTCAGGTATGCCAATGCAGAATATTATCATCTATATCTTTGGCCTTTGCGACTCCCGGAAATATACCGTAACCCAGGAGATTGCTAAACTCGAGAATTTTATCGTTGTCGATAATCATCTCATCAACAGTCCAATCCTTAGCGTTTTGCAGCCGGATGGCCATTCGCTACTTCCCCATCACACCTGGTACGAGATTGAGAAGGTCAGAAGCGCCGTATATAATTCCATCAAAATGGCGGATAGGAATAGTAATTTTATCCTGACCAATGAGTTTTATGCCGAGGATGAGGAAGACAGTAAGTTATTCCACCAGATACAAACAGTGGCGAAAGCACGGAGTAGCCAGTTCTTTCCGGTCAGGATGTTGTGTAATAAGGAAGAAGTATTGAACCGTATAGTGTGGGAGGAGAAAAAGATGCGTTTCGAGGCCATGCATCTGGGTATTGTCCACAAGAAATTCGGCTATACCGTACTTAAGCCTCAACATGATAACCTGTTCGAGATTGATGTCACGCAGATTACTCCGGCAAAAGCGGCGCAATATATTATCGATAAGATAAAGGAAACGCTCTCTAAAGAAAAAGTGGAAAAAGGGAACCGGGATAAAGCAAAACTCCGAATTGGCAAACCGTTGCAGAGCAATCATTTAATCGGATATAAGCGCCCGCACCGTCAAATCAATTCATAGCATCAGCCAGTGCTTTGCCAGCTTTGAACTTAGCAACATTCTTAGCCGCAACTTTGATGGGCTTACCCGTTTGCGGATTACGCCCTGTCCGTGCCGCGCGTTTCTTTTTCTCGATTGTCACGAAACCAACCATGCTGATCTTAGTGCCTTTCTTTAGCGCCTTTGTAACCACGGTTCTGAAGGCGTCTAATGCTCTTTCAGCATCTGCTTTACTATGACCGGCTTCCTTGGCAACCGCTTCGACGAGTTCATTTTTATTCATAACATTGCTCATGGTGTAACTCCCTAGTTGATTTGAAAGACAGGGAAACCATAATCTTTAGAATTATATTAGGCAATGCTGATGATGCATTGGTGTAGAGGTATCGGACTTAAGTTAACAAAGTAAAATACTATTGCTGGTGCCTCCCTTTATAGAATCATTACCACTATTCGCCAGTTTCCGCAGATTTTGGCTCCAGGCTTCATAAATCTGCATATTGATCGCAGAAATGACTGGATTTCCCTTGCAGGAAGAGCGTTGGTGTCCTTCACCGGCGGCATGGTGCCGCTGGATAAATATAGGAGGAACCAATGTCTAAATCGAAGAAAAAGAAATCGGTTGTTAATAAAGATATTAACAAAAAGCCGAAAGTAGCAAGTAAGCCTGATAAAAATAAAAAACCGGTGACGGCTAAAATAACTAAGGGCGAAGCTGCTGCCAAGGAACCCAAGGTTGCCAAATACAGCGAGCCTGTAGCAACAAAAAATCACGATATCGGAAAGAAACCTATCCGTCAGGATTCCAAGCAATCGAAGATGATTGCGCTGATGCAGCGGGAGGAAGGAGCGACGATTGAGGAACTTATCACGGCTACCGGCTGGCAGAAGCATAGTGTCCGAGGAGTAATATCCGGAGCGCTAAAGAAGAAACTCGGCCTCCAGGTTACTTACTACCAGGAAGAGCGTGGTAAAATTTATCGGGTCGCCGGGAGCCGGTAATGAAGCGGGTGACTGTAAGTAAAGGAAGCCTTGCCGGGGAACTGGCAAGGCTTCCCGGCCTTGATCGGCAGGAATTATTCGAGCTATGGCGAAAACTTTATGGAACCGAGCCGCCGAAAAAAAGCAGTAATCAATTTATGATCCGGGCGATTGCCTACCGGATGCAGGAGCAGGTCTTTGGAGGATTGAAACCCGATACGAAAAGATTTCTCACCAAAACTGCATCTGATGCTGCGGCAGGAAAACAAATATCGGTACCAGTAACGATCAAGCCGGGAACGAAGCTACTGCGCGAATGGCATGGCACCACCTACGAGGCAATAATATCGGAAACGGGAGTAATGTTTCAGGGAAAACAATATCGATCATTATCTGAAGTTGCTCGTGCTATCACCGGCGTCCGCTGGTCAGGGCCATTATTCTTCGGATTGAAGGGAAAGGCGGCATGACGGATAATAAAACCATCACTCGCCGCTGCGCTATATATACCAGGAAATCCTCCGAGGAAGGATTGGAACAAGATTTTAATTCTCTACATGCACAAAGAGAATCCTGCATGGCTTATATCAAGAGCCAGAAATCCGAAGGATGGGTTCCGGTAAAAGATCATTATGACGATGGTGGGTACTCCGGCGGTAATATGGAGCGCCCTGGCCTTAAGCAGCTTATGGATGATATAAAATCCGGTAAGGTTCATATCGTTGTCGTTTATAAGATTGACCGACTTACCAGATCACTTATGGATTTTGCCAAGCTGGTGGAAGTATTTGACCAGCATCAGGTGACATTTATCAGCATCACCCAATCATTCAATACCACGACATCGATGGGAAGGCTGACACTTAATATGTTATTGTCATTCGCGCAGTTCGAGAGGGAAGTCACTGGAGAAAGAATTAGGGATAAGATTGCCGTATCAAAAGCCAAGGGCATATGGATGGGCGGTCATCTACCTATAGGCTACGATGTTAAGGAGAGGAGACTGTTAATAAATCCTGCTGAAGCGGAGGCCGTTAGGTATATATTCAGGAGATATCTTGAATTAGGCTGCGCTAGGTTATTGCAGGAAGATCTGGAAAGAGAAAATATCCGATCTAAGATCAGGGAAAAAACAGGCGGCAATCCCTTCCTATGTGGAGCGTTATATCATATTCTCTCTAACCCGATCTATATCGGCCAGATACGGCATAAGAATATTTGTCATCCGGGCCAGCATGAATCTATCATTGAGCAATCAGTATGGGATGAGGTGCAGAAACTACTGAAAGAAAATGCTCCGGAAATAAAATCCCGCACCCGGAAAACCGAATCCAGCATGCTTACCGGAAAGATGTTCGATGAGTCAGGGGAGCGGTTAACTCCATCCCATGCCAATAAGAAGGGTCGGCGCTATCGATATTATATATCACGCCGCCTTATGACTGGCGTTGTGGATAAAACTAATCAAGGTTGGCGATTACCAGCGCAGGAAATAGAACAAACGGTTATAAAAGCTATATGCACTATTCTGGCTAATCGTCATATCATAACGTCAGCAATGCAGAATGCTGGAATTGATGCACATCACATTCCAGCCATACTGAAAACTGCTGAAGGGCTGAGTAAAAAGATCGAATCGGAAACCGATGCAACCGAAATAGTTCCGGCAATGATCAACCGGATCGATCTCCGGCAGGATGGAATAACCCTAAATCTTTCTCTGGCATCACTGATTCCGGCATCCATCAAGCCCTCAGTCAATCCGACAATCACTCATAACATTCTGATGAAGATGCAACGGCGCGGAGTAGAGATGCGGCTGGTGATTGAGTCCCCCGGCATTCCTGCAAAAGTCGATCCGGCGCTTATTAAAGCAGTTGCACGTGCTCATAAATGGTTCGGAGAGCTTGTATCAGGTCAGGTGAAATCTATTTCAGCAATCGCTACTCGTGAAAAGATTGATAAGGGCTATGTTAGCCATATGGTGAATCTTGCCTTCCTCGCACCCGATATAATTGAAAGCATCATCGCAGGAAAACAATCATCCGATCTCACACCTCAAATGCTTATGAAACGGATCAACTTACCCCTTGATTGGTCAGAGCAGCAGCGGCTTCTGAAGGTCGCATAATCTCATCGTTGACCACGAAACCAGCCATCAGAGAGAATAACCACAATTACGCCGAAAACCGGCTTCTACCGTTATCTCCAGTCTACCTTCGTTCCAAACGCGCCGGAATCCGGCCTCTCACGGCCTATATCTGCAAATTACCCTTATATACCAAGAGGTTGGTGGAGCTAACCGGGATCGAACCGGTGACCTCAACACTGCCAGCGTTGCGCTCTCCCAGCTGAGCTATAGCCCCACTCTTCGCTTAGGAAGGCGGATTGTAAGAGCAAAAGCACTTATGTCAAGCAGCTGTTTTTTATAAATAAAGGTCGTTTACCCGCTTATTAACCATTTATTAACTTTGTTTTGCTACCATGTGGTTATGGATAAACCGCCATTTCATATACTGCGGCAGACAATGGCTGACGCCTTGTTTGTTATAGACGCCAACCTTTCTGATAAGGGGATAAAGGCATTTAAGCGGCGCGAAGAATGGTTTCAACTGCCCTATCACATACTGGTTGAGAATCTTGGAAGTCAGGATAGGGCGCTGAAGGCCGCCGAATTAATAATGAATGCGTCTTTATATTCTATGGGGCTATTAGATAAAACTGACCAGCCTTTTCAATACTATCCCCCGACTGGATCAACAGATCCTTGGGAGGCAAGGGGTAGGCGACGTTTTGAAACCTTTGAGTATCGTTGGAATATTCGTAAGAAAGCCCTGATATTTGATATCTTCGATGAGGGATTTGGTAAACGTAATTTAATAATGATCAGAAGACAATTAGAAAAATGGGAGAAATTGCTCGGTAATCAACCGGAAACCGAAGAACCTGCAATACCCACTCTGTATGTAGTCGCTGGCGCGGCGCGAAGTGTCGGGAGAGGTTATTTTGAAAAATTCAAAGAATTTCCCTCCTCTTATTGTGTGGGGATTGCCAGAGCCGGTGAAGAGTGGTGGGAAGATCGGCAAAATGAGCCAGATGTTCTGCGTTTCAATATAGGAGAGTTCGATGGGTATCAAGACCACATGCACTATATGCTTGATGCTGGCATTAACATACAATTGCCACCAGGGCCTTTAAGGGTTGTGTTGGTATATACCATCGGGCCATTCAAATATCAGGGGCATCCAGACCTTGGAGATCCTGCTTCCATTCCTGATCCGAAAATCTATGACCTGAACTTTACAGCATTCCGCGATCTTGCGGGAATGTTGGAGGATATAATGGAAAGACGGAAAGATTACCAAGGAACTTTCAATCGTCTCGATTTAGTGGCCTTAAGTACGATTGCGCTTAATAGGCTGGATTCAAGCCTGTTTCCGGCTTATGCCGTCGCGAACGCCAATATGGAGAGTTTCAGCAAGAATTTCGCTCGAAAAACCAGTGGAGGAATTGTGCGTAGCGCGCAAGTCTATAGAACTTCCACCATGGAAACCCCATCGGAAGACCAGATGCGGAGAGGTGCGGATGAGAAAGATAAAAAACATTGGATAACCCCAGCAGAGCTGGTGGCGTGGACTGCCGATGATATTAGAGAAATGCGTAGCGGTGAATTTCGTATTAAGGAGGTTTTTAAAAGAAGGGACGATTATCAACCAGGAATTCACCAAAGTCTGAAAAGTTCCAGAGAGAAATGGCGAAAGGAGCTTGACTCAAAATATAATCTTGGAGAATTGCCGAAAGGCGTTCCTATGGAGGCTGATCCAAGCCTGCATCTTTTATGGGCATCTTTAAGACAAAAACTAAGAAAGCCAGATGGTAGCATAAGCTGGAAAGATGGAGATCTGCCGCCTGACTCTAGAACAAGATGATGTATTAAGCGCTTGAAAACTTGACTCAGGCAATTTACCCTTCCACGCGCAAAAGGAGCATCAAACATGCAGAACTCTAAGGAAATAATTGAGCACGCCTGGGAAGCGCGGGAGACTATAAACTTCGCCGAGGTGCCAGATGTGCAGGCAGCGGTGAAGGAAACGTTGGGGAAGCTGGATTCTGGCCAACTGCGCGTTGCCGAAAAGAAATCAGGTAAGTGGGAAGTAAATCAATGGCTGAAAAAGGCCATTCTACTTTCATTTCGCATTAATCCGCTCAAGGTTTATGGTGCGGGGGAAGAGTTAAAGTGGTGGGATAAAGTCTCCCCAAAATTTTCCGGCTGGAGCGAAAAGGAATTCAAAGCCAGAGGATTCCGCGCCGTTCCCGGCTGTTTCGTGCGGCATTCGGCCTATATTGCTAAGGATGCGGTGTTGATGCCAAGTTTTGTAAATGTTGGTGCATATGTAGGCGAGGGGACGATGGTGGATACTTGGGTGACCATCGGTTCTTGCGCGCAAATCGGCAAAAAATGCCATATATCGGGTGGTGTGGGCATCGGCGGAGTGCTGGAGCCGCTGCAAGCCGATCCTGTGATAATTGAGGATAATTGCTTTATTGGCGCGCGTTCGGAAATCGCCGAGGGTGTGATTGTCGAGGAAGGTGCGGTGATCTCCATGGGCGTATTCATTGGTGCATCAACCAAGATAATCGACCGCGAAACTGGAGAAATCATCTATGGCCGTGTACCGAAATATTCGGTGGTGGTGCCGGGTTCAATTCCTGGAAAAAAGCCAGATTCCCCGTCGCTCTATGCAGCTGTAATCGTAAAAAAAGTTGATGAGAAGACTAGGAGCAAGACGAGTGTGAATGAATTGTTAAGGAGTTAGGGCTAAACGCCTATTCTCAAAATCTCATCAGCAGTGGTTGGGGTGAAGAGACTGTACCTTACTTACTACGAGGTCCTGTACTCTTTGTTCCAGGATCCAGGCCATCGTGACCACCGCTCTTACCAATAGCACGTTTCATAAGCCAAGATACAGCACCAAGGGGTACAGTAACAGGCCAAGCAATGCAGCCCCAACTTGATGATGGTGTAGGTTCTTTTCCAACAATCTTTCCATCCCTATCTGGAGATAGTAAGGGTTCTGTCGTGGTTGGTATAATTCTAGTCTGTCTACTTAAGGCTAGCAATGGTTCAGCTTCAGCCAGCCTAGCTTTAACAACATTTAATTTTTCTGTTTCTGTTTCAGGTAATTGAGCATCATTTTTTGCTGCATCCATAAGTGCATTCATATCCGGAGTTGCCAGCGCGTACATGGCGTTTGTCCCAGAATTTAAAATCTCTAAAATTTTCCGTAGATTTGTGGCTATGTCTGTTGGACAGCTTTGGGTAATTACTAATTTACTGATCTTATCTAATAATTTATCTTTAGCTTTTAATAAATATTTCTCTAGGTTTGCCTTGGGCTCTCCATCGGTAAGAAAGTTTTCAATGTTTTTTTCTGCCACATCAGAAAATTTTTCCAATAATTCATCAATTCCATCAAAAAATTGATTAGACTTGATAATTTTTCTTAATTTGGCAGATAGTCTTTCCACCTCAACCATTGATCTGAGCAGATGAATACTTACTAGTTTTGAACCCTGGTCTAAAACATCTAATATTAGTGCTTTAGCATGATCTTTTATATCGTTAGCAACTAATTTATCTTCTCTTGTAAGTTCTTTTTTTGGAATGTCAGTTAAAATGCTTGTGATTTTTGTAATGATTTTATCAGCCTTCTTTTTTGTATCCCTGCTAAGTTCATCATATTTAAGATCAGATTCGCTATAACCAGCAAGCTTAACAGCTGCTCCAATAAAGCTCCTTATATCAGGCGCAATTTCTTTAAAATGCTTTGATTCTTGAGTTAAACTCAACATTAGATCTTCTATACTTTTTATCTGAAGAATTTTTGAACGGTTTTTACTATAATCTTGATTATTTATAAATTCATTTGGGTGAAGTGCAGGCTTTATGAATTCACCTACCAATGCCTTAAGAACTCCGTCAATATCAACTTTATTGCCGTCCCTTAACTTAACCGCCCCCTTAAGTAAAAAATCATTTAACTCATTCATTAGTGCGAAAGTAGGCTTCATAATCGGCGTTACAATCTTGAATTCGCGGTTACGATCATATGTAGTGCGGGCAGATGTAATCCTATCTTCTTGTACTGCAGCTATAGCTTCCCGCGCTGAAAGAACTATCTTAACAACTATAGTTCCAGCAACTTGTGATTGCGCATATCTATCATTCGGATCCCCAGCAAGGCCCTCTTTCCTACTAGCTAAAACCAGATCTATAACTTTTTTAGGGTCAGTTATGTGATTTCCCTCTTGATCATATATCGTTTTAGGAACTCTTAAGTCAGTCTCAGCTAATCTAGAAAATTGGCTGGCTCTAAAATCTAAGATTCTGAGTGCTTCGCCAATTCGATCTTCTGGGGGGGTATAATACTTAATGTAAACTAACCTATCATCATCTGTTTCATAGGGTTTTTTCTCTCCGGGTAACTGAACTTCTATAAACACTTCATTAGGTCTGTCATCGAAACTGACTAATGGACACTCAGTTAATCCAAGCTTAAATTTATCAACTATAGTTTTTGCCATACCATTTCCACTAATTTGCTGGCCTATATTAGCAATAAAAGGTTAATAAAAAGTTAATGAGCCTGTTGAATTTGTGAACTAACTATTAATCTGCTAATCTGCCATGCTAGTATAAGGGGTGCCCAGTTTAACCTCTTGATTTTGCTGAGTAATAGCCACTCACCATGCGGACATGGAGCAGCAGATCGCGAATGTGATAGTTTTTTGTTATTCCTATCCAGAATTAGTAAATTCTCTTCTTATCATTATTGCCGTGATCAGTTTTGTGTACGGTGAAATACCCTGAGAAACTCCCAACTTGAATAAATAGCATTTCTGATTATATTTCCCCTTCCGTGCGGTCGTGGCGGAATGGTATACGCGCAACGTTGAGGTCGTTGTGGGGCAACCCATGGAAGTTCAAGTCTTCTCGACCGCACCACTTAGATTTTCTTATTCACTATGCAAATAAGAAATCAAGTTTCCGTAGAAGTAGAAAGGGCGATCTATAATAATAGCTAATAAGCCCTACCTTTTTTTCGGACCTTTCTTTGCTTGCCTTTGCCTTTCGGTTGCAGCAAACCCTCCTTCATGGCCGGAAGTTCCTGTATGGATTTCTTCTGCCCTTTTTAGAATCATTTCACGTGTAATGAGTAAATCAATGCCCTCTGATTCTAGGTAAATATTTGCTTCGCTATAACGCTTTATTAACTTTCTTAAAATGTGGCCTACTTTGCATTCTGTTTCATTTTGGAGTCTAATATCCTCCTCTCTCCTGTGAGCAAATATTTCCATCATTAATTCCAACGTGGCCCTTTCGTTTATAGGGCTTTTTATATTATATCGCTGACAAATCTTTTTGTTGTTATACCATACCCTATGATCGTCAGGCATTTTGGCTAGCCAGTTGAATTCCAGAAATCCTATGATGTCTTTATGTATAAAAGTTGTTTCGCCTCTTTTGTACTGCACACGATAGGTCAATACTGAATTTGCAATAGTTCTTCCGGTTGTAGCATTTATTACCTTCAAAGGGTTTGCAGTTAATGTCATTAGCAAAAAATCTTCAAGGTCTTCTGACCTTGCCCTTACCTGTTTATAACCTTCTAAGCCAAGACTATTCACATGTTTGCTGACTGGAATAATATCTGATGCATCATCAGGTAGCACTGGGGCTATGCCCAACTGTTTCATTATGTATGGGGCTATAAGAGGGTCGCAATAAATAATCAGTTTACGGTTATGCTTTCGGTGCAGTTTTATTAAATCCGAAATAGGCTTTTGGCTGCCATCATTAAGCTTAATTAATTTGTCAGGCGTTTCCAAAAGCCTGATCAGCAGTTTTTTTATTCTTTCGACCAGATCTTTGTCACGCTGTATCCTGATATGGTCGTCAATGAAATTATATAATGGTTTTAGGTGGTATGGAGTTGGGGCGATTTGAAGCAAATTTGCTTTATTGCTCAGCCATTCTGTTAAATCCGGGTGAGAGAAGAACGTCCTTTTTCCTTCCTTACTACCATAAATAATGGCCTCCCTAACTTTTATGCTTTTTTCATTACTGAAAATTTCAAGATTTACGTTCAACAGTGCCTTACCATATAACTCAGCTAACGCGGATGTGACCATGGCTATATTTTCTTCATTACTTTCTATATGCATACAGCGACATTGTTCATTCGGGGGAATGAGTGGGCTGCCTTTTATAATTTTCATTGCTTTTTTAGGGTCTGGATTTGCTCCTAAAGCAAGCGCATCCTTGTTTGTGCCAGTTAGCGCTGAATGAGTATCAAATCTTCCCGACGAATCTTCTCTGGCGGTAGCTTCTGTAAACCCTTCAATATTTCTTAGAACTCTTGTTCCAACTGCCCTTATTTGCAGTGAATCAAGCAGGTCGACGATTTCATCAATTAAATTCTCTTTTTCTGTGCTTTCAGAAAAGGTCGGCTTACCTGATAAATCGGCATAAAAATTAGCGACTTTAAACACCTCATTTCTTTTTAATTCCTTTAATATTCGTCTTGGATATTCTGACTCGTACAGGCTTGCAACTGTTGATAATAAATTCACATTTGCCTCAATATGTAGCTATTCTGTATTGGATAAATTATATCTTATATCTCGAATATCATGAAATATTAACTTTCTATGTAGTTTGGAATAACTTTATTAAGAGATTGCGTTGCCACCTGCTAACCAATTGATTTCAAATGGTCGGGGCGAGAGGATTTGAACCTCCGGCCTCCTGGTCCCGAACCAGTTGGACACCATATTAACGAAAATTATTATAGATGTAAGAACCTTGATTTATCAAGTGTTACTGGACATTACAACATTCGCTCATATAATCGTAAATTATTGAAATTTAACCTACGAGGGGGCAATATGGGGGCAACGGAGTCTAGAAGATTTAATTTCACCAAGGCTGCAATAGCAAAGCTTAAGGCTCCTGCTAAGCCAGCAAACGGCGCAACTGCTTATGATGCTCATAAGGATACTACCATACCGGGGCTTATCGTTATTGTTACCAGCGCAAACTCTAAAACCTTTTACCTCCGTACCAAAATTAAAGGTAGGTCTGAGCGCATCAAGCTTGGTAAGTTCCCTGATATGTCCGTTGATAAAGCGCGGAAGTTTGCAATGAAACATAAGGGTGAAATAGCTGATGGCCGTAACCCTAACCAGGATAAGCGCACAATGAGGGGGGAGCGAACCTTTAGCGAGATGTGCAAGTATTATATAGATAACCATTCCAAGAAGCATAAGAAAACTTGGAAAGATGATGAAAGAGAACTTAACAAATATTGCTCACATCTAGGCAGCAGAAAATTTAGCAGCTTGACGGAACAAGATATGGTTAAGCTGCATACCAAGCTTACTGATGAGAATGGTGCTTACCTTGCAAACAGGGTGTTGGAGAAGGTTAGAGCCATCTTCAATAAAGCTATGGACTGGAAAGTTGAGGGTGTACTAAGCAATCCATGCAAGGGGTTGGAAATGAACACTGAAAAAGAG